>JGI24120J20309_1000101_pt1 | contig 66681 bp, 50 predicted proteins | sample SubbioAug_CSW13A_FD_20309 | JGI IMG/M metagenome (IMG submission 20309) | reverse complement strand
ACTTCTCCTTTTCCCCCTTGCGAGGCCTTTTTGTCGACGCGGCAGGATTCACTTAATGTTGCGGTCTGGCAACTTGCTCGCCCTGTCTCTGACAGGTACTTCTGTCGATACGCTTCTACGCACGGATTTCTCCCTACATAGGTATCCTAGCTATGGGGCGTCTTGGCTCTTACCCCAACCGGACTTGCACCGGCAAGATAACACGTGCTTATCTGGGCACGCTGCTAAGAGAAAAGCGGCAAGGCAAAACACCTCACCGCTCTTTATGAACCGATAACTTAATTAACTGCCACTCGTTTTGCCGGCCATTTGGCTTTCAGCTTGAGCAATCATTTTTCTGACCATCAAACCGCCAACATAACCGTTCTGACGGGAAGTAAGATTCCCTTTGTCACCATTGTAGTCAAGTCCTAACTCACTGGCGATTTCGTTCTTAAATTGGTTCAGAGCTTGCTCAGCACCGGCAACAAGAATTCGATTGCGGCCTTGTTGATTTACCTTATTAGTTGTCAACAAAATCACCTCCTTTTTTCGTTTGTGTTTTTAGTATTGGCTCGCCTAAATGTATATATACTAGCAGTGTTTTCCTAAAAAAGAATAATATTTCACTTTCTGAAGACAAAAATACCTGGAATATATCTCCAGGAAATTTTCTGAGTTTTTATCAGTTTTTGCTGCAAGCTTATTTATCAGCCATGCGCACACCTTGCACATGAACATTGATCTGCGACACAGTTAGCCCCGTCTGCTTTTCTAAAGCAACCTTCACTTTTTCCGCTACATTAGCTGCTACTTCAGGAATTTTAACACCATAAGAGACAATAATATGAAGGTCGACTGTAAGGTTGTCACCGTCAAGGCTTACTTCCACACCACGACTCAACTTGTCACGACCCAACAACTCAGCAATGCCATCTTTTAGTTTTCGTGAAGACATACCAACCAACCCTTGACACTCCACGGCGGCAACACCCACCAGCATTGCAATCAGTTCTTCCGAAATGATCACTTTTCCCAACTTTGTTTCCATTTCATTACTCACTTAGCTTCCTCCTGCTCAAATAAGGCATTTAATTCACTAAGTAATCGATCTAAATCTACACCGTGGCGACTCGCTCCTTTTTCAATACTCTCATCCATTACGGCCATACAGCCGCTGCAGGACATACCAAACGACTTAAAAACATCTATTGCCTTTCGGTGGGAGCGAATCATCTCAAAGATTGTCATTTCTTTGCAGGCCCTCATCATCATTCCCCCTAACTCTTTTAGCCCACTTGCTAACTATTCAATAAAATAAGCTAAAAATCCTGCCTGCAAATTATTTGCTTGCAAGAGTTATCTTTGGTATGTTAGAATTCAACATATTATATACAGCCGATAATAAAAATCCGGCAAGGAGGTGTCAAGATTGTCAAGAAGATGCACTGTCTGCGGCAAAGGAACGGAAACAGGACTTGCGGTTAGCCACTCAAACATAAAAACGAAACGTACATGGAGAGCAAATGTACAAAAAGTAAAATCTCTGATAGACGGCAGCACCCGCCGGATAAAAGTTTGTACACGCTGCCTGAAGGCCGGCAAAGTAAAACGCGTAGGATAGGCAAAGTTAATTTCTATGCTAAAAAAAAGCGCAACCGCGCTTTTTTTATTAGCATAGGAGATTATATCGTTCAGGGAAGCTACGATCCTATGCGTTGGGGTTTGTAAGGGGCGTGCCCCTTACTCTTGCGGGGTGCTCAGAGCCCGCAGGCTCGCCGAAGGGGCGGCAGCCCCTAGTGGACAAGAAAAACGCATCTTTGGATAAAGCGCGAAGGTTTTTTCTTGGCTCAGTATTAATCCTCTAGTAACAACTGGCGGCCTTGGCGCCTGTCCATTTCCAGCTTCGGAACTACTACTTCCAGCACGCCATCCTTAAATTTAGCGTTGGCCTTATCTGGGTCGCTGTTGGGAAGAGGAATAGTTCTCGTAAAAGATCCGCTCCTGCGCTCCCGTACCAAGTAGTTATGTTTTTTATCCTCTTTCTCCTCACTGAAGGCCCCTTTTAAGGTGACGCCTTCTTCACTCACACGTACGTCCAAGTCTTTAGCGGTTAAGCCCGGCACATTGGCCCTGACCAGATAAGCCCCGCCCTCATCTACCACGTCAACCTGAAGTCCCGTTTCATTTTTTAACACGGTAATGCTGCTAAATGGGAAAAAGTGGTCGAACATGTCATCCATTTGACGCCGGAAAGTAGAGATGTTTAGGGGGTCACGCGGAATCAAGTTTACCATTTGACAACACGTCCTTTCTTGTTTTTAAATTAGCACTCTCTGTCTTCGAGTGCTAATTTAATTTTAATAAGATAGCACTAGGCAGGCAAGGAGGATTTAAGCTAATTGCAAGCGAATTTTTGCTGACAATTTTATTTTGAGGTGTATATCTTTTTTTTTTAGAGTATTTCAAAGAATTGAGCATGATATCTCGGTAAAAAGCTTCCGTAGTTTTTGTTACATTATACCGCTTGAGGGGACAAGACGCTAAATAACACTTAGCTTCTTGGCATGGCTGTTATTCCAAATTCCGAAGAACAGTTTTCTGATATCATGGATAATGCCGGATAATATTGAAGAGAAACCTTCGCGTGAATTTCTATTATGCATAATGAGAATGTTTATGCAGGAGGAGGAGAACTTGCAGGAGGTTCCGTTAAAGATTAAACTTTGATATAATGACCATGAATTCGGAGGTAACAGGATAATGAAACAATGGTACGAACTGGGATGTCTTCCGAGGAACAGCCCAAGCGAGAGGAGAAAATCACGATGAAGAATGAGCGTATATACAAGATGACATTTTCCAGAGTGTATCCGCTGCTCGTCCAAAAAGTGGAGAAAAAGGGTCGCACAAAAGAAGATGTCGACACGGTCGTTTACTGGCTCACGGGCTATGACGAACGCGGCTTGCAGCTGCAAATAGAGAAAGAGGTCAACTTCGAGACTTTTTTTGCCGAAGCCCCGCAAATTAACCCGAATGCCGATAAAATCAAGGGAGTAGTCTGCGGCGTTCGTGTAGAAGAAATTGGCGACCCGCTAATAAAGAAGATACGATGGTTAGATAAGCTGGTGGATGAACTGGCAAAGGGCAAAGCAATGGAGAAGGTGCTGAGGCGATGACTCAATACATTGGCTATAAAATCGTTGGTGTTTTCCCCAATGTAAACGGCATCGGCAAGCCCGATATTTGGATGGTGAACAGGATAAAGAAAGCATGATTACCTACACACTCAACCGATCTAAACGCAAAACCCTCGCCATCTATGTCCGGAACGGCGAGGTGGAAGTCCGCGCGTCGTTGAAAGCCTCGAAATTTGACATTGACAAATTTGTGGTAGCCAAAGAGCAATGGATTACAGATAAACTGGCGGAATCAAACGAACGAAAAGAACAGCGCGCGACGTTCATATTGAACTATAACGATCTGGCGCTGTATTGTGGCAAAGCCTATCCAATCGCCGCTAAGACCGGTGGTCGGGTAGGCTTCGATGATGAACGGTTCTATATGCCGCCCGACCTGACCTCGGAGCAAATCAAGTACGCCTGCGTCCAGATTTACCGTATGCTTGCCAAACGCGACCTGACTAATAAGGTTTTGGCCTTCGCAAAGCAAATGGGAGTCATGCCTATCGCCGTCAAAATCAACGGCGCGAAAACCCGCTGGGGAAGTTGTTCCGGCAAAAAGAGCCTGAACTTCTCGTGGCGGCTCATTATGGCAGAGAATGATGTGGTTGATTATGTCGTCATCCACGAACTGGCGCACATTATCGAGATGAACCACTCCGAGCGATTCTGGGCGATCGTTGAAGGCGTGTTGCCGGATTACAAGGAACGGCAGAAGCGCTTGAAGGTTTTACAGAAAAAGTTGAGCATGGAGGACTGGGAATAATGGAAACTGCTAAAATCAGATGCTTTGGCGACACTCCCATCTACATAGACTATCACGACAACGAGTGGGGACGACCGGTGCATGACGACCGCAAGCTCTTTGAAATGTTGATTTTGGAAGGCGCGCAGGCGGGGCTCTCATGGATTACCGTGCTGAAAAAGAGAGAAGCATATAGAGAAGCCTTTGACGGTTTTGACCCTAAGAAGGTAGCCCTTTACGATGACGCGAAAATCGAAGAACTCATGGCAAACGCAGGCATCATCCGAAACCGCCTGAAAATCAACGCGGCAATCATCAACGCCAAGTTGTTTCTGAAAATTGCAGAAAAGCATGGGAGTTTCGATAAGTTCATCTGGAGCTATGTGGATTACGCGCCTATTGTTGGGCACTGGGAAAAATTCGAGGAGATGCCCATCACCACTCCAATCTCCGACCAGATAAGCAAAGGCTTAAAGAAGCAGGGATTCAAATTTGCTGGCTCGACGATCATTTATTCGTTTATGCAGGCTGTAGGCCTGGTGAATGACCATCTCAAGTCGTGTTGTGTTTATGAGGATATATTGAATGCAAATCTTAGTTGACGCCGACGCCTGCCCGGTCAAACAGATTATCGTCAGGCTTGCCAAACAACGAAATATCCCCGTTACCATGCTGATTGATACCTCCCACGAGCTGAACGATGGTTACAGCCGTATTATCACCGTGGACAAGCACACCGACAGCGTGGACTACGCCTTGATGGGTTTGTTGACCCGTGAGGATATTGTGGTGACGCAGGATTTCGGGTTGGCCGCCATGGTTATCGGCAAAGGTGCAAAAGCTGTCAGTCAGAACGGATTGATTTTTACGGACGCAAATATGGATAAGCTACTGCTGGAGCGGCACATCGGTCAAAAGATACGCCGGGGCGGCGGCAGAGCCAAGGGTCCCTCCAAACGGACAAAAGATGATGATGCCCGGTTCGAGGCGGCTTTTGAGGGGTTATTGGCAGATATAGAGTAATGATTCAAACGCAAAAAGCCTAAAATCAACCAAAAACATTTTCGCATGAGATAGAATTCAGGGGGAAGAACAAAACGAGATGATGAAAAGATGAACACCAACGAGAATCCCGTCTGAACGTCTCTCCACTGCGGTTTCTTTTCTCAATCCACGGTTTTCAAGGATTAATGTTCATGAAAATCGGCGTTGCTGATTCATCTTATACATTCTTTATCTGCAATCGCAATAAGCTGATCAACTGATCGTTTGTTAAGGGTATTCAAGACAAGTTAGTTGTTTGCTTGCACTGACCTTTGAGAGCAGGAGATCTCTGGAGTAACATTGAATTATGAATTGTATATGCACACCTTGGCTGGGAGGATAAGATGAAGCTTATTGCTTATCATGATATCAAAAACAATGAAGAAATCTGTACGTATATCCAGAAAAGTGACGTTGTACTCGGGTTGATGGGGTATACGGAACACGCCTTTAACCACGTGGACAAGGTGGCCCGTACAGCAGCCGATATTTTGCTGGAGTTTGGCTACTGTGAACGGGAAGCAGAGTTGGCAAGAATAGCGGGGTTTATGCATGACATCGGGAATATTGTCAACAGGGATAGGCATGCCCAATCAGGGGCCATCATTGCTTTTAACATTCTGACACGACTGCGAATGGAACCGGCGGAAATAGCGCTTGTTGTTGCAGCTATCGGCAATCATGACGAAGGCAACGGGTCTCCTGTCAATTCAATATCGGCCGCACTGACCTTGGCGGACAAAAGCGATGTGCGGCGCAGCCGAGTACGAAACCAGGATTTCGCCACCTTCGACATCCATGACAGGGTCAACTATGCTGTAGAGGAATCTAGATTATCTGTGTGTAGGGAAGAAAAGCTTGTTTCCCTTTTGCTCAGCATCGACACCAAAATTTCTTCTAAAATGGAGTATTTTGAAATTTTTTTGCACAGGATGATGATGTGCAGAAAAGCCGCTATTTTTCTCGGTGCAACCTTCGAATTGTTTATGAATAAGACAAAACTTCTTTAAGATTGTTGAAAGTTAGATTTTCTATTTACACAGAATGGGGTACACTTCATCGAAAGCCGCGAGCTTCGTTGTATGCAAACCAAAAGGCTTGATGATAAAAGCATAAGAAAAGCGGTGTGCGGAAGCTATGCCCAATTTTAACGGTCAGCGTGCACAATTAGCGCGGTCAAAATGCACAATCTGGCCAAGGATATTTCAAGACAAGATTTAGCACATTTTTTACTCAGCGTGGTTGAAAACGGAGCGCATCGAAATGAAACTGTAGGCTTGGCTTACTAGGATGGGGGTTTGCATGTTCACAATTGTACAGTTTAGTCCTACAGGGAACACGGCACATATAGCAAATCTATTGAGTGAGCATCTAAATTCTAATGATGTCTATGCATTAGAGCATACTGCTCCCGAGACTTTGGTTCATTCAGAGCATCTTGTCATTTTATTTGCTATTCATGCCTTTAATGCCCCTAAAACAGTGATGCGATTTGTAAAAGCACTACCCAAAAATAATTTTAAGAAAGTCAGCTTGATTGGTGTTGGATGTAATGATATTTGGGTGAATTATGGTGCCTCGAAAGAAATAAGAAAAAGTTTAGAAGAGAAGTCTTGTCAGATTGTTGTGGATGAAATCATAGCAATGCCTCTGACCTTTATTATGAGTTTTCCTGAAGATGTGATTAATGCTCAACTTGAAAAAGCCCATAACATCACACAAATAATAGCAAGTAACATCTTAAACGGAGTAGTGAGTGATAAACAAATACCATTTAAATCACACCTGCTCAGTTTAATTGGAAAAATAGAACCCGCAGCAGCAAGGTTTTTTGGATTAGAACTGCATGCTAAAAAAAGCTGTAATCAATGTGGCCTATGTGTTAGAGAATGTCCTGAAGGCAACATACACCTGAAAGCCAATGGTAAAATTCGTTTTGGATTTAAATGCATAATGTGTATGAGGTGTATCTACAACTGCCCTCAAAAGGCAATTGCGCCGAGGATCTCGAAATTTATTCCCATCAAAAAAGGCTATTCAATAGACCGTTATGTGTCGAAAAATTCTCAAAATAAAGTTGAAAGGCTCACAACTTGAATAATAATGTCTATAAAAATATCCAAATTTTCGCTATGTGATGTCACTGGGTCCCAAAGGCCATCTTTTTCTCCGATAGTGCAATCGATGAGGTGTTCCGCTTTTCTGGCGGGTCAGCTCGACTGGTCAACAAAGTAAGTATGTACCCAGTGTATGATTTATGGCGCACAAAATGGACGTCGGATCATTGACGACAATATGATTAAGCTGGTGATTCAGGGAGAGTTGCTTTAATTCTCCCTTTTCCCCGGACAGGTAATCAAGCAATTTCGGGACAAATAACTGCGTCAAGTTCTGGACATTATGCGTTAGCAGTAACAGAAGGACTCCTGGCGTTTTATGAACTATATTAAGGCAGGAATACTTTGTTCTTATGGATCAAAAATCAGATAAATTTAGGAGGAGCTTGTTATGGGAGCATTTTTAGGCGCCATCAGCATTTTCGCTATCTTAATCTGTGCGGTATGGCTACTCGTTAATTTAGTAAAGCGCAGAAACAAAAAGAAGCCTCTGATTTGGCTTGGCGCAGGCTTCGTTTTATTTATAGTCGCGTTGGCAATAACCCCCTATCCCGCCCCATCTAACAGATCGGTATCAGAACCGAAAGAAGAACAGGTACACCAGGAGGCTAAAGCAGAACCAGAGATACCAAAGACTATACAACCGGAGCCTGCAGTAGAAGAAGCAGTTGCGGCACCGACAGTGAACATTGGCGAAAGCGTAATCGTGGGGGAAGTTCAATGGAAAGTTTTTAACGCAGAGAAGAAAAATGAAATTGAACGAGGATACTTTCTCGAACCGCTAACTCCTGATGGGGTGTTTCTGGTTATCGAATTGGAGGCAGAACTTTTGGGCAAGGAGAGTGGAACAATATGGGATGGTCAATTTAAGGTAATTGATGATACCGGTCGTAGTTTCGAGGTAGACAACGAGACTAGCAGTGGGCTAATCTTTGATGAAATTGAACCTCTAATTTTTGAGCAGATTCACCCCAATGTTCCAAAGACGGGCTTCATAGCCTTTGATATTGCCATGGATGCCACAGCTCTCAAACTGAGAATTGAAGATGCGCGATTCGGTTCAGCGGAATATGCCTTTGTGAACATTGAATAGACCCCCATGCTCCCGCCTTCGGCGGCGGCACCAGCAAACGGAAGTGGCGCAATGCCTAAATATAATATTTTGCTAAAGGAGTGAGGTATTAATGAGAATCGCGGCCTTAATTCTCGGAATACTTGGCGGTATCATCGGTATGGGAGGCGGCTTTTTTGCTGCGCTGTTCGGAGGCCTCGGGCAGGCATTTCAAGCTGAAGGCGCAACAATGGTTACCGGCCTTGGGCTTGCGGCGATCCCGGCGGGCATTCTTGGTTTAGTTGGCGGAGCATTAGCTATCGCAAGACCAAAGCTCGCTGGATTATTAATGCTAATAAGTGCAGTTGTCGGAGTAATATTAGTATCAGCGGCTTATATAGTAGCATCAATCTTTTTGGTCATTGGGGGTATCTTTGCTTTTATAGGGAATAAGGAGCTTGCCAGAAAATAAATTGCCCCAGTAGAAGGCGGCGACAATTAGAAACCGGCGCCATATTACAAGGGCTTCTGCGGGAAGGGATGACGGCCCTGGACTAGGCGTGGCTAACTGGGGATCTAGACGTAGCAGGTTCAAATCCTGTCGCTCCGACCATGAAAATTTAACCGAAAGCATGGAGAGCTCATGAAGGTCGATTGGGTTGCCCAGCATATCCATATCATAAGTGAAAAAAAACGTAAACACAAAACTGAAATTTTTAATTGACAACCCACAGTTTTCCGTGTACAATAATGTTACAAAACCGCGAACACGCGCACTTATGAAAGTGGTGCATAAATATGAATGAAAATGAGATGAAGTTTGGAAGGTTTGTAGAGCAAAAACGCAAAGAACAAGGCATCACTTTACGTGGACTAGCTGGTGAGTTGTATCTGGCTCCGTCGTATATGAGTGACATGGAAAAAGGCCGCCGCTACCCGCCGGACAAAGGCAAGCTGGAAGAGATTGCAAGGATACTAAAGCTAGCAAAAGAAGACAAAGATCTGATGTATGACTTGGCCGCTATGGCTAAAGAGAATACCGTATCTCCGGATTTGCCGGAATACATTATGGAGAAAGACATTGTTCGTGTAGCACTTCGCAAAGCAAGAGATAAGAACGTCAGTGATGAGGATTGGAAAAGAGTCATCGAGATTTTTGACGATGAGGACGGTGAAGATAATTAGTGCTTTGAACCTAAATTTTAGAAAAAAAACTAACGGTGTGCCGATCTTGTCAAAAGAAGAAATTGATTACTTCGCTGAACTATTCATAACAGATTTCAAGCCTGAGTTACTAAAAATTCCGCAGCCTACCCCAATTGAGGAATTCGTAGAGTTGTACCTGGGTTTATCTGTAGATTATCATAACTTGTCACCGGATAAAAGTGTACTTGGCATGATTGCTTACAATGACGGGTATGTGGACGTGTTTGATGATAAAAATAAAAAGCGGTCCGTTGAAGTATACGCAGGGACGGTTTTTATTGACAATGCCCTTCTCGATGAAGATCAAAGGGGGCGCTGCAGATTCACATTTGGCCATGAGCCAGGGCATTGGATATTCCATCGGCATCGTTATGTGATTGACAAAAATCAGATAAACATCTTTGATTATATGGATGAGGCTCAGCAACAACAGCAAAAGGTATACGTCAAATGCGATAGAAATACTGTCGGAAAGATCAGTCGCCACAATGGTGGCTTCAACGATGACGGCCAATGGATGGAGTGGCAAGCAGATTATTTCTCTTCGGCTATCTTAATGCCAAAAAGGAGCTTTAAGATGGCAGCCGAATCATTGATGGGACAATTTGGCTTAAGACGGGATTATTTTAAGTCAACCCCGATACCGACTTCGTTTGATGATGCCAGAAGGATTACTTCCAGTTTGGCGCAAACCTTCGATGTGTCTTTTCAAGCTTCAGCCATCAGACTGAACAAATTAGGATATTTTGACTACGACCTATGTAACTTGGTACTGGTTGTGTAATTTGTATCTCTATGCAAAAAACGCTTATGTGTGAGCAAAGGAGCTGAGGCCTATGCACTATGTTTTATCAAGAGCACGGATTGAACACTTTGCGGTAGAGGTTTTAAACCAATATAAACCGGACTGTTTGACAATACCGCAAGCGCTGGATGTGTATGACTTCATGGAGAATTTCATGAAGCTAACCATAGATTACAAAAACCTTTCACCGGATGAATCCATCCTCGGGCTTACTTCCTTCAACGACGGAATATATCTTGTATGGAATGATGACCGCACCAAGCAGTATCCTATTGAAGTAAAAAACGGAACGGTCATTTTGGAAAATGCTTTGCTTGACAGCAACCATAATGGCAGAGAACGCTTTACTGTAATCCATGAATGTAGCCATCAAATTCTACATCGAGACATTTTTGCGAGAGCATTTAACTTGTCTACGGGCGGCCTGGTTTCATGTGCAAGGCGGCATATTGAGTCAAATAAGAAAAAACTGGTAACTTCACGCGATTGGATCGAATGGCAGGCGAATGCCCTAGCAGCAACGATGCTGATGCCAAAGCAAATGACAAAGAAAGTCTTTTGCGAGAAAATGATGATCGCTTCTGAAGAAATTAAAAAGCCCATTCCACTGACACTGGGCATTGACCTTTTGCTCTTTGAAATGGCCGATGTGTTTAAAGTCTCGCACAAGGCGATGAAGATTCGAGTTGAGCAGCTGGGACTTATACAAAACCGGGTTTATGACTTTGACTTTGAAGGTGTTGTAGTTATTTAGCGTTCAACGAGATAGGGACACATGTGCAGCATGTATCCCTAAAAATTTAGCACTATGTACGCATAAAAGCGTACATAGAACACAAGGATGTGATGCCGTTGCTTGCAGAGCTCAAAGAAAACCGCGTCTTCATCTACGACAGTTACATTCACAAAGAAACCATTAAAGAAATGCCCGGGCGGCGCTGGCACCCCGAATGCAAAGCATGGAGTGTGCCCTGCACATCGGAGAGCCTAATCACGCTTCATCTGACCGGCTGCAAAATGTCAGGGACGCTACTTGATAAAGCACAAGCAGCGCATCAGCAGAGCATGTCAAAAAATGCACCCAAGAGCCCCCTTGAGCCCATGCCCATCAAGGCAAGACCATATGCTCATCAAATTACAGGCTATAACTTGGCGTGTATGGCTCTTGGAATCTTTGCCGGATGTGACACCTCATGACGGGGAGTGTAAAGCGCAGTCCAGGGTATGCGCTCCTGATGGAAATGGGCTGCGGGAAGACAATCTCCACTGTGGCGATTATTGGCAGGGCTTACCTCAATGGTCTTATCACAAAAGTGCTGATTATTGCACCTAAGTCAATCCTTGCAGTATGGGAAGAAGAATTTATGAAGTTTGCGGACTTCCCGTATCACCTGACGATCCTTACTGGCGGCAGTGAAAAGAAAAAGCAATTGCTCCTGGCAATTCCGGACGAAGGCCTGCAAATCATCGTTGTCAATTATGACAGCGTGGCTCTAATCGAAGCAGCTCTTTTGAACTGGCAGCCGGACTTTATTGTGGCAGACGAGTCGACCCGGATTAAAAATCCCAGTGCCAAAAGCAGCAAGGCAGTTCATCGCATTGCAAAAAAGTGTCGTTACCGGATGATTCTCACGGGTTCACCTATCACCCAAAACCCGCTGGATCTTTACAGCCAGTATAAAATGCTGGACGAGACCCTCTTTGGCACCTCATTTTATGCCTTCAAGAATTACTATGCGGTCCTGGGTGACTATAATCAGCCGGTTGGATACCGGAACATGCCGGAGCTAATTGAAAAGGCGCACGCAATCGCTTACCGGGTGACGAAAGCGGATGCACTGGATTTGCCCGATACCATCGACGAGATTTATCCAATTCATTTAGAGGACAAGGCCTCGAAGATGTATCGGCAGTTTGTCCGGGACTCATATATGGAGCTTTCCAGAGGTGAGGTAACCGCAACCAACATTCTCACACGACTATTGCGGCTGCAGCAGATCACCGGAGGCTTCATTAAACCGGATGAGGAAGAGGAGCGCTACCAGCAGGTATCCAAAGCCAAGCTGGAAGCCCTGGAGGATATCATCGACACGGTGGCCGAGTCTGGCGAGAAGCTTGTGGTGATGGCCCGGTTTATTCCGGAAATCAAAGAGATTACAAAGCTCCTTGAAAAGAAAAAGATGAAATATGCTCTGATCTACGGCGCAGTCAAAGATCGGGCAGAGGAAATCCGCAGGTTTCAGGAAGAGGAGGACTGCAAAGTATTTGTTGGCCAGATTCAAACCACCTCGATGGGAATCACCCTAACTGCGGCAAGCACATGCGTATTCTACAGCTTAAGCTATAACTACGCTGACTACATCCAAGCCAAAGCCCGGATTCATCGCATCGGGCAGCACAAAAAATGCGTCTACATTCACCTGGTGGCCAAAGGGACTGTCGATGAAACGGTGATGGAGGCCCTGGCTCGAAAAGAAGATATTGCCCATGCCATCGTGGACAATTGGCAAAACATCATTAAATAAGGGAGGAGGAAACCGATGGACAAAGACATGTTCAAACTGGCGGATTTATTAAAATGTCTAAAAGATGAAAAGAAGCGTATGGAAGCGGAGCTAAAAGACGTAAATGTCTCAATCGAAGAAACCGAAAACAGACTATCTGAGATGATGATTGACACAGAAACACAAAGCTTTAACCGTAGCGGAACCCTGTTTTATCTAAGCACCCGACTCTACGCCTCAACACTGGCTGAGAAGAAACAAGACCTGTTTGAAGCCTTGAAAAAGTATGGATTTGGCTCTCTGGTGGTTGAAACCGTCAACGCCAACAGCTTATCGGCTTTTGTCAAAGAGCAGATTGCTGAAAACGAGGACCAGCTTCCCGTGTGGTTGGATGGGAAAGTCAATGTGTTTGAAAAGACCTCGATTGGAATCAGAAAAGCGAAGTAGCCTCTGATGGGCTATGGATAACGATGAAAATATGAGCGAATTTACATAGATCAAAGATACAACGAGCGGCAATGTCATGCACAAAAAAATACATGGAGGTTAAACTTATGGCAAAAAAAGAGATTGCAGTAAAAACAGACGGATACCTGGCAGCGAAAAACTTCAATATGGATAGTGGCTTTATGGAAGAATTGGATGGTTTGTCGGCAACTTTTGATAAGGTCAAAATTCCAGCCGGAGGCGGGCTCATGTTTGAGATTGCCGGGGATGACGGGGAGCCGGAACCGGTAAAGGACATCGAAGGGGTCATTTTATTGCATCACGCCGTCAACAGCTACTACAAGGATGCCTATAGCGGCGGCAACAACCCGCCGGATTGCGGCAGCTATGATGGCAAAGTTGGCCATGGCGATCCCGGAGGAGTTTGCGCTACCTGTCTGTTTAATCAATTTGGCAGCAGCGACAACGGGGCCGGAAAAGCCTGCAAAAACAAACGGCGCATCTTCATCCTGCGTGAAGGGGAAGTGTTCCCCATCATGCTGTCCCTGCCGACAGGCTCCCTAAAAGAGTTTACCAAGTTTGTCCGCAGGCTAATTACCAAGGGCAAACGCTCCCATACCATCGTGGCTAAAATCTCCTTGAAGAAAGCCACCAGTAGTACCGGCATTGTGTTCAGTCAGGCGGTGTTCTCCATTAAAAGAAACCTTACCGACGAAGAAATCCGTGCAGTGCTACCCTCGGTGGAACACCTCAAAGAGGTTTCCAGAAACATTGCCCTTGATCAGGACGCTGACAATGTCACCTGCTACGATGTGGATGAGGAAACGGGAGAAGTCAGACCATTGCGGTAAGCATAAGGGCCTTGGGGGCAGTAAGCGCTGCTCCCTGGGCCGTTTGGGAAAGGAGCTATGCCCATGGATTATCAATATGTCACAGACATTCATCATATCAAGAAATACTTGGCTGGAGCTATGGAAATTGCTTTCGACTTTGAGACAGCACCCGCAAAAAACCATCGGCAGATTCCTTTTGCCGCATTGGATCCACACCGCTCTGAGATCGTAGGTATTTCATTATCAGTCAAGCCCGCCTCCGCGATTTACATCCCGCTTAGGCATCAAAGGGGCAAAAACGCCAATATCCCCGCAGTGATGAAACTGTTGAAGGAGAGGCTCTTTGAAAACAGTAGCGTGGTCAAAATTGCCCACAACCTTAGCTTTGAGACAATGTTTCTCTATAAAGAGGGTATTGTGCCAAAAGCACCGCTCTACGATACCATTGCAGCAGCCCAGCTGACCTTAAAGGCAGAGAAAGAATTTCGAAGCTTATCGGACAGTGGTCTGAAGACCTTAGTGCCGGAGCTGCTGGGAGTGGATCTGCCCGCGTTTGCGGATGTCACTCAAGGACGGCACTTCGATGAACTGAACCCGGAGGAAGGCGCCGCTTTGCATTATGCCTGTGCCGACAGCGACTATGCTTTCCAGCTCTATCACCTATTCAATGACTGGTTTAGAAGGTATCTTCCCCGGCATGAAGAGGTGGTGCGAAACCTTGAAAGTCCCACAGCCGTATTTGTAGGAATGATGAAACATAACGGCATTGCAGTCGACACCCTGCTGATGTACCAAAAACAGCTGGCAGCCGAAGAGAAGCTAACAGAGCTTCGAGATACCATCAATGCCATCGCTGGTCGGGAGCTAAATATAGGAGCCAATGCCTCAACGGCTGATTTCAAGAAGTTCTTATACGAAGAGCAGAAGCTTCCGGTTTTAAAGACCACCGTAAAATTTAAAGAAGCCGCCGACGATGAAGCGCTGATTCTGCTGAAGAGTTATTGCAAAAAAGAGAAACCGGAGATGGTACCGTTCCTGGAAGCGGTGCAGGAATACCGCAAGTGGTCAAAGTTAAAATCCACCTACATTGATGGAATTTTAGCGTTTGTAAACTCGGTGACCAGCAGAGTGCATCCTGATTTCTTCTCGCTTGGCACAGAGACTGGACGCTTTGCCAGCCGAAAACCCAACGCCCAAAACTGGCCCCGCAAAGATAATGACCCCATCGGTATCAGAAACTTTTTCTGCGCCAAAGACGGTCACGTGCTGCTGGATTTTGATTTCTCACAAATCGAACTGAGAGTGGGAGCGTACTACTGCCGGGATGCGCGGATGCTTGACACCTATAAAAGCGGCGGCGACATCCATGCGCAGACCACCGCAGTGATTTACAACATCCCTTTCCAAGAGGCAATGGACAAAAATGCAGCGCATTACAAAGAACGCCGCAGCATTGCAAAAAACTGCAACTTTGGGGTGTTCTACGGCCTGTTTCCCAAAGGTCTCCAGCGAAACCTTCAGTTTAAAGCCGGCCTGGATACGACGCTTACCGAATGCGAAGAAATCATCCGCAACCTAAAAGCCGGTTATCCGGAGTTGACCCGCTGGCAGAATGAAACGAAAAAGAGAGCAGGGTTTCAAGAATATAGCGAGACCGCCTTTGGCAGGCGCAGGTATCTTAAAGGCATCAACTCCAGGGACTGGGGCGTGAAATCCTACTGGGAACGCTGTGCTTTAAATACTCCGATTCAGGGTACTGCGGCGGATATCCTAAAACGTGCCATGGCCATTATGGTAGCTGGTTTAAGCACTCGCCCCTATATCAAGCCTCTTGTGACCATCCATGATGAAATTGTCTTTGAGGTTCCGGTGGATAAGGTCGATGAAGCCACGGCCTTTATCAAGGCTTGCATGGAACAGCGGATACTCGCAGAATTTGATGTCCCCATTGTGGCCGAAGGGGCTGTGGGACTGCGGTTTGGAGAACTGGAGGAGTTGGCATGAATGAAGTGGCCCTATGTATGATTACGCTGCAGGCGCACAGGCATCTGATGCCGAGGCATGCAGGAAAAAACATAAGAGGCTGGGTCCTTGCCGGTTTTGGGTGGGGCTAAGATTGGTCTACAAAAATCAAAAACGAAAGGATGAAGAAGTGATGAGTAAATTGAAAGTAATGAACCCTGAGTTTGGTGTAACAGAATTGAAGGGAAAACCCATTGTAAGCAGTCGTCATGTGTCTGAGGTATTTGCAAAAGAACACTCAAAAATATTGAGAAGTATTGCTAATATTACTGAATCCAAAAGTGGCCTGAGTCAAGACTTTACTGACCGCAATTTTGTGGATAGTGAATACAAAGACTCTACCGGTAGAAAACTGCCGGAATATCTCTTGACACGAGACGGGTTTGTTATGCTGGTTATGGGTTTTACGGGGAAGAAGGCCATGCAGTTTAAAGAAGCCTATATCAAAGCGTTCAACGAAATGGAACAATACATCCAAGCCCTAAATACTGCTCGACTCGATTTCCCGGAGCTGACACAGGCCATTTTGGAAGTCCACGAAACTCCAAGGCACTATCACTTCTCCAACGAAATGGACATGATTAACCGCATTGTACTTGGGATGACCGCAAAGCAATATAAAGAGGCGCACGGCCTTGGCAATGTGAAATCTATCCGGCCATACCTCAGTGCGGAACAGCTTCACTACATCGCCCTGTTGCAAAAGACGGATATTGGACTTGTGCTGACAGAGCCGGATTTGCAAAAGAGAAAACGCACACTGGAATGGTACTTTGGCAGGCTGAAACTAAAGCAGCTTGTTGCTTAAAAAAGAAGGGGGAAACTTCCATGACAAAAACGCTGGAGGCAATTCTAACAATCTACGGGACGGAAACGGTTGTGGCAAGGCTGATGGAGCAAATCCGACTCTTGTCAGAAGTTATTGAAGTGCGCGATGAGGTGGCCGCTGTTGTAAATCAGTATTCCTCAGATACGGAGTATATCTATTCACTCTGCGAATACACCAATCTCATCACCTATGCATCAGATAACGTTCAGCTGGTGGATAACCACTGGGAGGACGAATCGGCAAAAAAGGAGTTGGTAGAAGATGCCCTGCAAAGAAAAAGAAAAGGTGGAAGCGCCACCGTTAGTATTTATCTGTTCCCCACTGAAGGGTGATATGGAAGCCAATATGCAAAGAGCCAACAGGTACTGCCGCTTTGCCGCCTGGCAGGGGGTAGTGCCTTTGGTCTGGACCGTACCCGATTTGATGGACAGTGTAAACCCGTGGTACACTGAACATTAGAAAGGGGAAGAGGAAATGGTAAAACAATATAGTGCGGAGTTCAAGTTGGAAGCCGTGAGGCGGATCGAGAGAACCGGCGAGCCGGTATCCAGAGTAGCAGCGGAGTTGGGTGTCAACGAAAACACCCTGCATGGCTGGTTGAAAAGATACCGGGATAAGCCAAACATGCCGTTTCCCGGCAGTGGGAAGCTAAGTCCGGATGATGAGCAGGTTAAGAAAATGGAGCGTCAGATACGCGAACTCCGTGAGGAGAACGAGATTCTAAAAAAGGCGGCAGCCTACTTCGCAAAGAATCAGAAGTAGAAAGATTCAAATTTATCAGGGCAAACCGCCATATCTACCGGGTAGCGAAGCTATGCAAGGTTCTGATGGTATCCAGGAGCGGTTACTACGCATGGGATAAACGCCCGCAAAGCAAACGAGAGCAAGAGGATGAAGCCATTACAACAGAGATCAAAAAGATCCATGAAAAGAGCCGTAGGGCCTATGGCAGCAGGAAGATTACGGAGGCAATCCGCCGGAAGAAACTAGTCAACCACAAGCGCATTGAGCGGCTGATGAGGCAGGCTGGTATCCGCTCGAAGGTGGCAAAAAAGTTTAAGGCGACCACCAATTCGAAGCATAGCCTTCCGGTGGCGGAGAATGTGCTGAACCGGGAATTCAAGGCGGATCGGCCAAATCAGAAAATGGTGAGCGATATCACGTATCTTTGGACCGATGAAGGCTGGCTTTATGTGGCTGGCGTGATGGATTTATTCGGCCAAAAAATTGTAGGATTATCGATGAGTGAAAGAATGACCAAGGATTTAGTTATAAGTGCCCTGGAAAGCGCATGGCTGCATGGTGGGCGTCCCAGCGGTGTCCTGATTCATTCAGATCGTGGCAGTCAATATTGCTCTAAAGACTACCAAGCCTTACTGAAGCGTTACGAATTTACCTGCAGCATGTCACGCAAAGGGAATTGTTGGGATAATTCCCCGATGGAGACCTTTTGGGGAAAGATGAAATACGAATGGCTTCATGAATATCGCTTCAAAACTCGCGATGAGGCTCGCGCTGCCGTCTTCGAATATGTACAAATATTTTATAACCGAAATCGGCTGCATGAATCTAACGGTTACCTTACGCCGGATGAATACTATCATACTGGCAGTCAAAAGGCGGCGTAGCCGGGAAGAAGTCAGCCTCACCTCACCCACACCCTATTGTTACCCGTCATCAAAGCATGGCGGGCTGTCCCCCGGCGAGGGCGGGTATGGACAGAGCCCATAAAAAATCTGGCAAATAGCTAAGCTTTGAAATAACAAGCAATACTGTGAGAGACAAAGCTATCTTGTGTTTAAGCTGTCCACAGAGCGGGGAACGGTGCAGCCCCCCATACTATTTTTACACAATACCTAGATGACGAAGACGAAGAGGAAAGAGCCGCAGGACGATATTTAGGGCTGCAGCTGCTAAAGAAATGCGACGAACTATGGTGCTTTGGAGAGCGGATATCAGAGGGTATGAAAGCAGAGATCGCACTTGCAAAGAAACGAGGGATCAGGGTCAAGTATTTTACTGACCGATGCGAGAGGCGGGTGATCTGATGGAAGACTTAAATATTCCATTGGAAGAATTTCTAAGACCGTTCTTTTCTCCCCAGGAAACGGTCTGTGTCAGAGTCTTCTCCGACCGAAAAGGCGATGGGTTCAAAGGACAGAAGCTGGATATCCCTATGGGGAAGATATCCCAGTTCACGCCACTGTTACATGAATACAATCAGAAAAATCGAGGGATCTTCTTTGTGGTCAACTTTGGCGGCAACGAGGATAAAGAAGTAACCAGAATCAATGCGCAGTTCGTAGAAAATGACTCCCTGACGGTCGAAGAACAGTACAAAAATCTCATGGCTTTTCCCCTGGAACCCAGTTTAATTGTGAAAACGAAAAAATCCCTGCATGCCTATTGGCTCATTAAAGACGGAGATGTGGCCCGGTTTAGGCAAGTCCAGAGTAAACTGGCAGAGTATTTCAAGGGGGACAAGACCATCATAAATGAGAGCCGGGTGCTCCGGCTGCCGGGTTTTGAGCACCGCAAAGAGGATCCGGTAAAAGTGGTTTGTATTAAATACAATCCCGAGCTTCGCTACACGCAGGAGCAGCTGCTGGCTCATCTGCCACAGGGCGAGCAGGAAGAAGTGAAACCTAAGCATCAGGATAAGCAAAAGGGCATCACCATGGTGCTTGAACGCTGCCAGTTTATGAAGCATTGCAAAGAAGCGGCTAAAAGCATCCCGGAACACGAGTGGTATGCCATGATTACCAATCTGGCGGTGTTTGAAGGTGGCGAGGATGTCATCCATGCATATTCAAAAAGTTACCCCAAGTACAGCAAGGTGGAAACCAATGCCAAGATTCAACATTTTTTAGAAAGCAAGACAAGGCCCATCAATTGCAGCACGCTCTTTGAGCGGGGGTTTACCTGCCAGCGCTTTAAAGCGGGGGTCTGCAGCTGCAAAGCCCCTGCCGCCTTGAGCTATGTGCCCATGACCGCCGATGAATTGCAGCAGGTATTGTCTAAACAGCCGGTCCAAAAAAATGTGACTAAAGATGTGGAGCAGGCAGCCCAGTTCATCACAGACTATATGTATAACCTGCCTGCAGTGACAGCAGAACCTTTTGTCGCAACAGAGATGAAAAAACACTTTGAACTGAAAAACGAAAACGTAAGAACACTGATGAAAAAATACAAAGAAGAAATGAGCAATTTTCAAAAAGCAAAGAAACAAAAAGCCGAAAGCAATGCCGAAGTACCACCCTGGTATGAAATAACTGAGAGTGGCATGAAGTTTATCCCAGGGATTCTGGCAACACATATGAGCCAAGCTGTGGCTGCCTTCTACGGTGCGGAGGATTACTATATCTATGAAAATGGCGTATACAAAGTGGTCAAGGATCTCGTAGCCGCAAGGCTCGTCAGACAACATCTGATGGATCGGTACGCCACCATGAGCGGCATCAACGATGCCCTGGGTCAGTGGCAGATGCTGATCTTCAAACCCATCCATGAACTAAACCCAAACCCGTTTATCATCAATGTGCAAAATGGGTTGTATAACTTGCTGGATGATACCCTAAAACCGCATACGCCGGAGTACTTCAGCACGGTTCAGATTCTGGCAAAATATAATAAAGGCGCTAAGTGTCCGATGTTTCTAAAATTCTTGTCGGATGTGTTGGATGATGATGAAATCTTTATGGTGCAGGAAATTCTCGGGTACCTGCTGATCCCCATCAACAAAGCGCAGAAGTCTTTTGTCTTTGTCGGTGCTGGCAATGCGGGGAAATCGACGCTACTATCCGTTGCTCAAGAAGTGCTGCTTGGCGGTGACAATGTGTCAAACGTCCCCTGGCAAGCCTTGGCCGATAGGTTCAAGACAGCGGAACTCTATGGCAAATTAGCCAATATCTTTGCAGATTTACCGTCAAAGAACATCGATGACAACGGCCTCTTTAAAAGCATCACCGGAGAAGATTATATCACCGCCGAGAAGAAAAACAAGACGCCTTTTTCTTTCAAACCCTATGCCCGGCTCTTGTTTTCCTGCAACGATATTCCAAGAAACTATGGAGATAAGAGCAGCGCCTTTTACCGGCGTCTCATAATCATTCGCTTCGACCGGCCAATCCCTGCTGAGAAACGGGATCCCTCGCTTCGGGAGAAGTTGGCGGTGGAGGCGGACGGCATCTTTATGTGGGCGCTTGAAGGACTCAGAAGACTTATAAAGAACAATTATCAGTTTTCAGAGAGCGAGCGCTCAAGAAAAGAAGTGGAAAGGTACCGGACGGAAAGCAACAGTGTGTTGTCTTTTGTGGATTATACTTGTGAACTGGCCGAAGATAAGTTTGTGGAGTCCAGGGAGCTTTACCGGAAATACAAGGAATACTGCGATGACGCAGGCTTAAATTCGGTATCGCAGATACGTTTTAACAAAGAACTGATGGAAAATATGCCGGAGATTACCGTGAACAAAGATTCAATGAGCCGCAGAGTGGTGTTACAGGGTATTGCCATCGTGTAGAAGCGAAGCAGTTTCGAAGAAGATACGAAGCAGTTTCGAAGCAAAAAAACCAGAGTTTTCAGGGGTTCGAAGCACTCGAAGCGAAAATTCCTTTTCTTCACATAGAGCCAAGAATAAAATAGAGTGCGTGTTTTTTTAGGGATTAATAAAAGTATACACAAACTCCTACGAGCTTCGGGAGCTTCGGATCCCACTAAAATCAGTGGTTCTTACTTTCAAAGTGCTTCGAAAACTAATAAAAAGTACTGCAAAATAGCTTCGACAGCTCTAAAACTGCTTCGAAACGTGGTTATAGGAGGCAGCCTGTGTCAGAGAAGATCATCACACATAAGATTCTAAGTTACCTAAAGTCTCAGGATCACTGTTTTTGTTTCAAGCATCACGGTGGCCGGTATGGCACCGCAGGGATACCGGATATTATTTGCTGCTTTCATGGCAGGTTTATTGCCTTTGAGGTAAAGACGGACAAAGGCAAGCTCACAAAGCTGCAAGAAACAATAGTTGAGCGAATACGAAAAGCAAAGGGCAAAGCCTACAAAGTGACAAGTGTCGAAGATGTGAAAATAATACTTGAACATTTGGAGGTTTAAGCTGTTAAAGCAAATAGGGGGTTTACCATATGAAATCAAAAGAATATATAGTTTACCTCTTGCGCAATTACAAAGAGATTGTGGCAACCATCAAAATGTTGAAACTGGAGCTGCAGAATTTTGAAGGGATGACAAACGAAGAAGCCATTGAAACACTCGCTTTCAGAAAGAGCGTTGGTGAGCCTGTTCAAACCAGTGGCGTCAGCGATAAGACCGGACGAATGGCCATGGTGTACCGGGAATATGCCAAGCGTGTCAATCACGAGAGCAAAGCAGAAGTGACAAACAGCCTGGTGCCACTTGAAAGTGAAATCAAGATGCTGGAAACCGCCGTGGAAGGCCTATCCTATCAAGAGTGTGACATTATCAAGGAGCTGTATTTTAAGAACAAATCAATCTCACAGGTTGCCGGGGAACACTCGACCTCTGAAAGAAGCATCCGTTACGCCCGCGATGCGGCAATTAACAGGCTCAATTCTATCTACGGGCGATATCAAAAGATTACATTTGGGGGAATAAAAAATGAACATGCGTAATTTACCGTATGAGGCGATAGTAACATTGGCAAAGTTGGTGGCTAATGATTTGGGAATGCAACCAATAAACGAAAGGTGCTTGCTAAGAGACCTCAGAACAAACCCGCCTATGCCAACGATAATTGATAGCGGAGAGGTTCAGTTATGGGTCGATCGTTACTATGTTGCCTACAGCTTGAAAACTGAAAAGTTTATTCATTACGTCTATATTTCGCCGGAACACGCAGATGAGGAACTGCCTGATTTGCCGGAACTTATACTAAAGTGCCGGAACAAAGAACAAGTCGAGATGATGAGAGACGTTATGCAGCAGTTGAAGAGGGCGATTAATAGAAAAACATACTACTTGACACAAAAGTATAAACGCCTGATGGAAAGTGCTTCAGCGGTAGAAAATTAGCGTTTGTCACTTTTTGGTCACTTTTCGTCACTTTTTGGTATGTTTTTGTCAAGATTTTGTCAGCGGACCTATGCTATACTTATAGTGACGAAAAATATAGTTAAGCTCTCAAGAGAAATCTTTGGGGGCTTTTTCTATGCTCAAAAAAGGAGAAATGGAAATGGCCAAAAGAAAGAAAGCAAAATACCGCTGCGAGATATTTAAGTGTAAAGGCAGCAACCCCTGTTGTTTTTACTGTAAACATCAAGCTCTTTGTAAGAGAGTCTGCTTGAACAGCCCTGACCGATGCGGGAAGATACTGTTTCCATCCGCACAGGAAAAAGGTGATTTCGTTGCCTTGGCGCCCTAAAAAGCCCTGCTCCCATCCCGGCTGCCCAAAGCTGACGGCCGGCAGATTTTGCGAAGAGCACGAGAAAGCTGAAGCTAAACGGTACGAACGCTACCAGCGTGACCCGGCGACGCGCAAGCTCTACGGCAGTGCATGGCGGAAGGTGCGCGAGCGCTACATCGCAGCTCACCCATTGTGCGAGATGTGCAAAGCTGAGGGCAAATTAACGCCGGCCAAACAAGTCCACCATAGATGGAGCCGACAGACTGGCAGCGCAGATTGACAAGCTGGACATCCTACGGGAGCGCTACAGCCAGGCAATAGAGTACATATCTTGGTTCGAACCTACGTGGTCCAATTTAACGGACACTGAGCAGCATATTCTTTCCGAGCTCTACATGACGGACAACCAGAAATCAGGTACGACCTACCGCCTGATGCATGAACTTAACTATAGTGAAAGCCATGTCGAGCGGCTTCGTAGCAACGCATTAACTCATCTACGCAGCTTGCTGTACGGATAAAATAGTTTTTATATAAAAGAAAAACAGCTGTAGAAATATCCTAAGAAAACTTACTAATAACTTTCTTGCATTTACTATTGACAAACATAATAAGAAAATATATAGTAAATGCATGTAATAATGTTAGTAAATTTTCAAGGGGGTTTATAAATGGTTACTATTGAGATTGATGTTGATGAGAGCACCCTGAAAGATGCAGAAAAAGCGCTTCGTGCTATTGGAATGGATGTCCAGATCGCGGTAAATGTATTTTTACGTAGAGTTGCTATCGAAAAAGGATTCCCGATGTCTATGACTGCATCGGTATCCAGTCAGAAGGAGCATGCTATTTCTCAGGAAGATGAGGCGAAAGAGAATATGTATCAAACACGTAGCAATAATACCATTACGGGGGAAATGGTTGATGAACTGTGGCAGGCTTTTCTAAAGTATCAGAAAGGTTTAGGTGAAATCAGCCGTTTAAGGGATGAGGTAGCAGAAAACTCGGGAATGAACAGAGGGAGTGCGTTTATCTATTTAAATATTTTAGCAAATCTCATCAAAGGTGAACCGAATACTCGTACTCTGAAAATGAAAGATTTGGAATACCTGATGGAGAAAATAAAATCTGAATTAGGGTCAAATGAATACCAGAACGCTATTCGATCCCTTACAGACTCAGTCCCCTATTGGAGAAAGAAACTTGCTGGATCATTTGGTGATCGTGTGGAAAAAAATCTTAATAGCATTTGGAAAGAATGAGGGAATAGTGAGGGAGTATTTGCCAGAGGATCTTGTATAATAGTAGCATCGAAAACTTTATCCAGAGCCTTCGCAGGGTCTTATCTGCGGGGGCTTTTTCTATGCCGACAACGAGGTGAATTCCAGTGCCATTTAAACCAAAACGGCCGTGCTCCCATCCCGGCTGCCCAAAGCTGACGGACGCTAGGTTTTGCGAAGAACACGAGAAAGCTGAAGCTAAACGGTACGAACGCTACCAGCGTGACCCGGCGACGCGCAAGCTCTACGGCAGTGCATGGCGGAAGGTGCGGAAGCGCTACATCGCGGCGCATCCATTGTGCGAGAACTGCTTGGAGCAGGGTCAGGTAACACCGGCTCAGGAGGTGCACCACGTCAAGCCGCTGTCGCAAGGCGGCACGAACGACTACGGCAATATCAGGGCGACCTGTACTTCTTGCCACTCGTCAATTACCGCTCGCGAAGGCGGACGCTGGCAGAGGCGCTTAGAATAAATCACTGTGGGTACCCGTGCGGGTCAGCGCAAGGACAAGAACATCGTTTTCAATGCGATAGATAAGCAACCAATCGGGCTGGATATGACATTCCCGATGCCCGGCATAGTTACCAGTCAGTTCATGGTCACGATTGTTCGCAGGCAGCGGGATGCCCTGCGCCAGCTTCGTGATGATTTCGTCAAGCAAGGACATCTCCAAGTTGCGTTTTTCCATCAGCTTGTAGTCCTTGCGGAATCTGTTTGTGGGTTTGACGGTATATTTCACGCTTTCAAATCCTTAAACAGCGCGTCAAGGTCGGTATAGCCACGTGCGTTTGGGTCGCGGGCAATGGTTTCCGCTTCTCTCATTGCCGCGATTGTTTCCGCGTTTGGAACACGGGAAATCTCAAACGGGATTCCTTGGCTGCGTACAGCCTGACGAAGGAACACGGTCATGGCTGTGGTCATATTGAGACCCAAGTCTGAGAAGAGTTCTTCGGCTTGCTTTTTAAGTTGAACATCTATCCGGATGCTGACATTTGTAGTTTCATTCATGGTGTTGCACTCCTTTCAATGCTTAGTATATTCATCATACTGCGTGGCATGCACGGTGTCAATACAAGGCTAAAAAGTATGCGTTTGGCAGGGGGCCGGGTGTAATCCCTGTATTCCTATAGGAATTCAACGGGCGTGGCCCAACGCGTGAAAAAATACCGGTTCAAACGGGGGATTAACCCCCACCACAGCAAGGGGGTGAAGGCGGGTGGCAAAAGACGGAACAAACAGGGGCGGCCGACGTGTCCGCGCCGGGGATAAACCTCAGCCCCTTGCGGAAAAAATCACGGCAGGCAAGGCCGCGCGGATTCTGGAAGCCCCGGAACTGCCTCCTGAGTCGCAGCTTGAAGCTGGCGAACTAGGTGATGCAGCAGCTTTATCTGGCGAGGATATGCCTGCGCCAAGCGATTATCTTAGCGCAAGGCAAAAAGACGGCAAGCCGCTTGGCGCAGACGCGCTGTTTATCGAAACATGGAGCTGGCTTAAAGAGCGCGGGTGTGAGAAGTTTGTTAACCCCCGGCTGATTGAAGCCTACGCGCAAGCCTTCACGCGCTATATCCAGTGCGAGGAAGCAATCAGCACCTACGGGCTTTTGGGCAAGCACCCGACCACAGGCGGCGCGATGAGCAGCCCGTTTGTGCAGATGAGCCAGTCGTTTCAGAAACAGGCAAATCTCATCTGGTATGAGATTTTTGACATCGTCAAGCAAAACTGCACCACAGCATTTGTGGGCAATCCACAAGACGATATTATGGAAGCGTTGCTCTCTGGCAGGAGGGGTCCTAAATGAACACAACTGAGCGTTTTGAGAAAGTGAATATAGACAAACTGGTGCCGTATGTAAGGAACGCACGCACGCACAGCAAAGAGCAAATCCTTCAGCTTCGTTCTTCACTGCGGGAATTCGGCTTTGTGAATCCGGTTATCGTCGACAAGGACTTAAACATCATTGCCGGTCACGGGCGCATCCTCGCCGCCAAGGAAGAAGGCATCGTGGAGGTGCCCTGTGTGTTTGCCGAGCATCTGACCGAAGCTCAGAAACGTGCTTACATCATTGCCGACAACCGCCTTGCGCTAAACGCAGGCTGGGATGCTGAGATGCTTTCGGTGGAACTTGCTGACTTGAGGGGTTCGGACTTTGACATTACCCTCCTTGGCTTTGACGATGCGGAACTGAGTAAGCTGATGGGCGGCATGGAGGATGTCAAAGACGATGAATTTGATCTTTCAGCGGCTCTGGAAGAAGCAGCATTCGTCAAGCGTGGCGACATCTGGACACTCGGACGGCACAGGCTGATTTGCGGCGACGCCACTGATGCTGCAGACGTTGCCCTGCTTATGGACGGCCGCAAAGCAAACCTTGTCCTCACCGATCCTCCTTACAACGTCAGCTTTGAGTCGGCAAGTGGACTCAAAATAAAAAATGACAGCATGAAAGCAGAGCAGTTTTACAATGCACCGTCCCCCGCTATGTAGACAGCCTAAACACAAGATAGCTTTGTCCCTCACAGCATAGCTTGATATTTCAAAGTTTAGCTATTTACCGGATTCTTTGTGGACTCTGCCCACACCTGCCCTCGCCGGGTTGCAGCCGGCCATGCTTTGCATGACGGGTAATGATAGGATACGGACTTCGTCCCGGCTACGCCGCCCTTTGGCTGCCAATATGATAGTATTCATCAGGCGTAAGATAACCGTTGGATTCATGCAGTCGATTTCGGTTATAGAATATGTGTACATATTCGAAGGGGAGTATCCGGGATTTTGTGTAAATGGGTCTTTCACCTAAGTTTGGCTCATACTATTCTTTGGCTCTAACTGCCTCTCCCCCGGTTTGCCAGACACTGAGATAAGATACTATAATTATCTCGGGAGGTGTACAAGCAATGGCAGGAACCCGTAGGAAGTATACTGAGGAATTTAAAAGAGAAGCGGTTGAGTTAAGTTATAACTGTGGCAAATCAGTAGACGAGGTAGCGCATGACTTGGGAATTAGTAGAAGCGTTTTAAACCGGTGGCGCAGGGAAGCAAAACAGCTCGGGCAGCAGGCCTTTCCTGGGCATGGTGTGCAAAAACTGACTCCATTGGAGGAAGAGAATCTCAGGCTTAAGCGTGAACTGGCCATCGTAACGGAAGAGAGGGAAATTCTAAAAAAGGCAGTGACCATCTTCTCAAAAAAGCCGAAGTAAAATATCGGTTTATCCGGGAACACGCAGGGGAATTTTCTGTGGAGAGGATGTGTCATGTATTTAATGTTTCCCGGTCTGGCTACTACCACTGGCTAAATCGCAAGCCAGGGGCTCGTCAAAAACGTGACGCTGCTTTAAAGAAAAAGATACTGGAGATCTTCCATGAAGGCCGGGGGTTTTATGGGAGCCCACGAATTCACCGGCGTTTACTCAAGAAAGGATATCGCTGCGGTAAAAAACGCGTAGAACGACTGATGATTGAACTTGGTATTGCCGCGAAACAAAAAAGAAAGTTCAAGGCGACCACCGACTCCGACCATAATTTCCCGGTCGCAGAGAACCACCTGCAAAGAAACTTTACTGCATTAGGGCCTAATCAGTGCTGGGTATCCGATATTACATACATTCGCACCCGGGAGGGCTGGCTTTACTTAGCAACAATTATGGACCTGTATTCCCGTAAAATAGTTGGATGGGCTATGGGTGATCGATTAACTCAAGATTTAGTTATCAAAGCTTTAAAGATGGCCACTGAAAGGCGTCGGCCAAGCCGAGGATTGCTTTTACACTCTGACCGCGGCAGCCAATACGCCAGCCATGACTATCAACGTTTGTTATGGCGTCACGGAATTATCTGCTCCATGAGCCGAAAAGGAGACTGCTGGGACAATGCCCCAATGGAGAGCTTCTTTCATACGCTGAAAGTCGAGCTGGTATATAACACGACGTTTGAAACTCGCTCCCAGGCCAGGCGCAGTATTTTTGAATATATCGAGGTGTTCTATAACAGAACCCGGCTACACTCAGCAATTGGCTATAATAGTCCAGAAGAATATGAAAAAATGAGAAAAGTATCTTAATCCGGTGTCTAGTTTACCGGGGGAAGATCAAACCCACTGTGAGGATCGGGCAATGTTAGAGAGGAATCTGAGCGCCTAGAGGGGTTTAGCCTTGAAAGCGGGGCATGACACACCCCGTCCTGAAATCGTTGAAAGATTGACGCAGGGTGTGCATTGTATCAATCTATATCAGCTTAGCCAAATAATCTACCATCTATTGATACAAAGGATTGTGTCGGTGGGTGGTTTTGTTTTGCCCGAAAGTGCCGTATTCGAGGCACTTTCGGGCTTTGTGCTTTTTGCCTTGTAGCAATAGAAGGTATTTTCCAGAAGGCTTTTTTGGAGAACACTTGACTTGAACCGTGGCGGTTTTCAAGACAGTCGCAAGGGTAAATCGTAAAAAGTAAGGTAATCGTTAAAATTTGCACCGAAAATCGGGCTAACTTTTAACGATACACCGACCTGTTAAAACTAAGGTTTCACGTTTTTCTTCCCTAATACCATTATAAATCCTGAGATCGTATATAATGACCGCGACTTATTAATTATGTAAGTATTTTTGGTAAACAGCTTGCTTAAAGCGATACAATAGTGTATAATGCTAGCGAAGGGAGTGAAATCAAAATGCCTAAATCATCCAGCATATATACGCGGGTTGAGCCCGAAATTAAAGAACAGGCGGAGCAGATACTTTCAAAGCTCGGCATTCCCGTAGCAAACGCCATAAATTTGTTTTTGCATCAGGTGGTTTTGCGTAAGGGGATTCCGTTTTCTGTCACTCTGCCTCCGAACGCGCCTCTTGATTATTCGGCGTTAACGGCCGAGCAATTTGATGCGGAAATCAAAAAAGGTTTCGTCAGCTTGGAAGCGGGAAAGGTTGTATCGTCTGAGGATGTCAGGAAAAAGATGCAACGGCAGTATGAAGTATGATATGGAAAGTGAATTATACGGAAGACGCCGAACAGGACCTGCAGAGCATCTTTGACTATATTTCCGATGTCTTGCTTGAACCTGTAACGGCGACAAATCAAACAAACCGCATCATGGATGCGGCGGATTCCCTTGACCATATGCCGCTGCGGTATCGCCTGTATGATATAGAGCCGTGGCAGTCAAGGGGCTTGCGCGTTGTGCCGGTCGATAATTATCTGGTGTTTTATTTGCCGGACGAAACAAAGAAGACTGTTGCGATTATCCGCATAATGTACGGAGGGCGTGACATCGACAAGCACTTAAACGTAACAGAAGAGTAAAATACACAAGCTGATGGTCGATCGGAGCTACGACCTGATTAAGCCGAATATGAAGAATTTGCGGATAGGCTTTTCGCTGTAACGGGCAGTAGGATTTACTGGTTATCGTAACAGAGATATGCAATTAGCCTAAAAATCCAACAAAAGGAGGATGCGTAGGTTTTATGCATCCTCCTTTTGCCATATACTGCTGATGTCAGCCCTCAATTTCCGTTCCGTCTTTAAAACAGAATACCAGTTTCCCGTCACTCAGTACCGTGACCTTGTTAACCGTTGCCAGCCAAAGCTTTTCATCAAAATCGTCTACCACCAGCGGACGGGTTTCAATATCCTTTATAAATGCCTCCAGCAAAAGCAACTTGTTCTGGCGCTCCCAGCGCTCTTCATAAGTTCGGCAAGCCGCTCCGTGGCTTTGCGGTACCGCTCCATGTATCCGGTGTGCCGCCCATTGAATTCTTCCTGACTGACCGCGACTCTCGCACCTTCCACAGATAAAAGACTTGCAGGAGGTTCCGGCAAAGATTAAACTTTGATATAATGACCATGAATTCGGAGGTAACAGGATAATGAAACAATGGTACGAGCAATTGTTCGATAATTATGGAAATCAGTATGACAAAGAGTGTTTTACTCAAGGGACAGCCGGAGAATGTGACTTTATTGAGAAAGAGCTTAATTATGATTGTTCTTTAAAGATTATCGATATCGGCTGCGGAACAGGCAGGCATGCTATCGAACTTACAAAAAGAGGATATTCTGTTACGGGAATTGATTTATCTGAATCTCAGCTTGACAAAGCCAGAGAGAAAGCGCAGAAGCTCGACCTTAAGATTGATTTTATCAGACATGATGCCAGAAATCTGCCCTTTGAAAATCATTTTGATGCTGCTATCATGCTTTGTGAAGGCGGATTTCCTTTAATGGAAACAGACGAGATGAATTTTGAGATATTGAAAAATGCCACAAAGTCTTTGAAAAGCTCCACAAAGTTCATTTTTACAACGCTTAACGGGCTGTTTCCCCTGTATCATTCCATCAATGATTTTCACGAAACGGGCGCTAACGAAGGAGGCGCACGTTATAAGAGCGACAGTTTTGATTTTATGACAATGAGGGATTATAACGTCACTAAATTTACTGATGATGACGGAAATGAATATGAGCTGCAGTGCAACGAAAGATATTATATGCCAAGCGAAATTACCTGGCTGCTAAAATCCCTGGGATTTAAAAAGATCGAAATATTCGGGGCAAAGCTAGGAGCATATTCAAGAGAAGATCTGCTCACGACTGCAGACTTTGAAATGCTTGTCATAGCGGAAAAGTAGCTAAGCTCCCTAAAAAGGCAGGTAAATAGTTCCTGAATTAGTCGTTTTTCCGGTTCCATGCCGCTGTCACGGACAAGTTCGGTGTGAACTGGGATGTCTTTGCCGAAGAACAGCCCAAGCGAGAGGAAGGAGAAAAACACGATGAAGAATGAGCGTATATACAAGATGACATTTTCCAGAGTGTATCCGCTGCTCGTCCAAAAAGCGGAGAAAAAGGGTCGCACAAAAAAAGAGGTCGACACGATCGTTTACTGGCTTACGGGCTATAACGAGCGCAGCTTGCAGGTACAAATAGAAAAAGAGGTCAACTTCGAGACATTCTTTGCCGAAGCCCCACAAATTAACCCCAATGCCGATAAAATCAAGGGAGTAGTCTGTGGCGTTCGTGTAGAGGAAATCGACGACCCGCTTATAAAGAAGATACGATGGCTAGATAAGCTGGTGGATGAACTGGCAAAGGGCAAAGCAATGGAGAAGGTGCTGAGGGGATGACTCAAAACATTGGCTACAAAATCGTTGGCGTTCTCCCTAATGCAAACGGCATCGGCAAGCACGATATTTGGATGGCGAAAAGGATAAAGAAAGCATGATTAGCTACACACTCAACCGTTCCAAACGCAAAACCCTCGCCCTTTATGTCCGGAACGGCGAGGTGGAAGTCCGCGCGCCGTTGAAAGCCTCGAAATTTGACATTGACAAATTTGTGCTAGCCAAAGAGCAATGGATTACAGATAAACTGGCGGAATCAAACGAACGACAGGAACAGCGTGCGACGTTCACATTGAACTATAACGATCTGGCGCTGTATTGTGGCAAAGCCTACCCAGTCGCCGCCAAGCCCGGCGCTCGGGTAGGCTTTGACGGTGAGCGGTTCTATATGCCGCACGACCTGACCTCGGAGCAAATCAAGTACGCCTGCGTCCAGATCTACCGTATGCTTGCCAAACGCGACCTGACTAAAAAGGTTTTGGCCTTCGCAATGCAAATGGAGGTCATGCCCATTGCCGTCAAAATCAACGGCGCGAAAACCCGCTGGGGAAGTTGTTCCGGCAAAAAGAGCATGAACTTCTCGTGGCGGCTCATTATGGCAGAGAATGATGTGGTTGATTATGTCGTCATCCACGAACTGGCGCACATTATCGAGATGAACCACTCCGAGCGATTCTGGGCGATCGTTGAAGGCGTGTTGCCGGATTACAAGGAACGGCAGAAGCGCTTGAAGGTTTTACAGAAAAAGTTGAGCATGGAGGACTGGGAATAATGGAAACTGCTAAAATCAGATGCTTTGGCGACACTCCCATCTACATAGACTATCACGACAACGAGTGGGGACGACCGGTGCATGACGACCGCAAGCTCTTTGAAATGTTGATTTTGGAAGGCGCGCAGGCGGGGCTCTCATGGATTACCGTGCTGAAAAAGAGAGAAGCATATAGAGAAGCCTTTGACGGTTTTGACCCTAAGAAGGTAGCCCTTTACGATGACGCGAAAATCGAAGAACTCATGGCAAACGCAGGCATCATCCGAAACCGCCTGAAAATCAACGCGGCAATCATCAACGCCAAGTTGTTTCTGAAAATTGCAGAAAAGCATGGGAGTTTCGATAAGTTCATCTGGAGCTATGTGGATTACGCGCCTATTGTTGGGCACTGGGAAAAATTCGAGGAGATGCCCATCACCACTCCAATCTCCGACCAGATAAGCAAAGGCTTAAAGAAGCAGGGATTCAAATTTGCTGGCTCGACGATCATTTATTCGTTTATGCAGGCTGTAGGCCTGGTGAATGACCATCTCAAGTCGTGTTGTGTTTATGAGGATATATTGAATGCAAATCTTAGTTGACGCCGACGCCTGCCCGGTCAAACAGATTATCGTCAGGCTTGCCAAACAACGAAATATCCCCGTTACCATGCTGATTGATACCTCCCACGAGCTGAACGATGGTTACAGCCGTATTATCACCGTGGACAAGCACACCGACAGCGTGGACTACGCCTTGATGGGTTTGTTGACCCGTGAGGATATTGTGGTGACGCAGGATTTCGGGTTGGCCGCCATGGTTATCGGCAAAGGTGCAAAAGCTGTCAGTCAGAACGGATTGATTTTTACGGACGCAAATATGGATAAGCTACTGCTGGAGCGGCACATCGGTCAAAAGATACGCCGGGGCGGCGGCAGAGCCAAGGGTCCCTCCAAACGGACAAAAGATGATGATGCCCGGTTCGAGGCGGCTTTTGAGGGGTTATTGGCAGATATAGAGTAATGATTCAAACGCAAAAAGCCTAAAATCAACCAAAAACATTTTCGCATGAGATAGAATTCAGGGGGAAGAACAAAACGAGATGATGAAAAGATGAACACCAACGAGAATCCCGTCTGAACGTCTCTCCACTGCGGTTTCTTTTCTCAATCCACGGTTTTCAAGGATTAATGTTCATGAAAATCGGCGTTGCTGATTCATCTTATACATTCTTTATCTGCAATCGCAATAAGCTGATCAACTGATCGTTTGTTAAGGGTATTCAAGACAAGTTAGTTGTTTGCTTGCACTGACCTTTGAGAGCAGGAGATCTCTGGAGTAACATTGAATTATGAATTGTATATGCACACCTTGGCTGGGAGGATAAGATGAAGCTTATTGCTTATCATGATATCAAAAACAATGAAGAAATCTGTACGTATATCCAGAAAAGTGACGTTGTACTCGGGTTGATGGGGTATACGGAACACGCCTTTAACCACGTGGACAAGGTGGCCCGTACAGCAGCCGATATTTTGCTGGAGTTTGGCTACTGTGAACGGGAAGCAGAGTTGGCAAGAATAGCGGGGTTTATGCATGACATCGGGAATATTGTCAACAGGGATAGGCATGCCCAATCAGGGGCCATCATTGCTTTTAACATTCTGACACGACTGCGAATGGAACCGGCGGAAATAGCGCTTGTTGTTGCAGCTATCGGCAATCATGACGAAGGCAACGGGTCTCCTGTCAATTCAATATCGGCCGCACTGACCTTGGCGGACAAAAGCGATGTGCGGCGCAGCCGAGTACGAAACCAGGATTTCGCCACCTTCGACATCCATGACAGGGTCAACTATGCTGTAGAGGAATCTAGATTATCTGTGTGTAGGGAAGAAAAGCTTGTTTCCCTTTTGCTCAGCATCGACACCAAAATTTCTTCTAAAATGGAGTATTTTGAAATTTTTTTGCACAGGATGATGATGTGCAGAAAAGCCGCTATTTTTCTCGGTGCAACCTTCGAATTGTTTATGAATAAGACAAAACTTCTTTAAGATTGTTGAAAGTTAGATTTTCTATTTACACAGAATGGGGTACACTTCATCGAAAGCCGCGAGCTTCGTTGTATGCAAACCAAAAGGCTTGATGATAAAAGCATAAGAAAAGCGGTGTGCGGAAGCTATGCCCAATTTTAACGGTCAGCGTGCACAATTAGCGCGGTCAAAATGCACAATCTGGCCAAGGATATTTCAAGACAAGATTTAGCACATTTTTTACTCAGCGTGGTTGAAAACGGAGCGCATCGAAATGAAACTGTAGGCTTGGCTTACTAGGATGGGGGTTTGCATGTTCACAATTGTACAGTTTAGTCCTACAGGGAACACGGCACATATAGCAAATCTATTGAGTGAGCATCTAAATTCTAATGATGTCTATGCATTAGAGCATACTGCTCCCGAGACTTTGGTTCATTCAGAGCATCTTGTCATTTTATTTGCTATTCATGCCTTTAATGCCCCTAAAACAGTGATGCGATTTGTAAAAGCACTACCCAAAAATAATTTTAAGAAAGTCAGCTTGATTGGTGTTGGATGTAATGATATTTGGGTGAATTATGGTGCCTCGAAAGAAATAAGAAAAAGTTTAGAAGAGAAGTCTTGTCAGATTGTTGTGGATGAAATCATAGCAATGCCTCTGACCTTTATTATGAGTTTTCCTGAAGATGTGATTAATGCTCAACTTGAAAAAGCCCATAACATCACACAAATAATAGCAAGTAACATCTTAAACGGAGTAGTGAGTGATAAACAAATACCATTTAAATCACACCTGCTCAGTTTAATTGGAAAAATAGAACCCGCAGCAGCAAGGTTTTTTGGATTAGAACTGCATGCTAAAAAAAGCTGTAATCAATGTGGCCTATGTGTTAGAGAATGTCCTGAAGGCAACATACACCTGAAAGCCAATGGTAAAATTCGTTTTGGATTTAAATGCATAATGTGTATGAGGTGTATCTACAACTGCCCTCAAAAGGCAATTGCGCCGAGGATCTCGAAATTTATTCCCATCAAAAAAGGCTATTCAATAGACCGTTATGTGTCGAAAAATTCTCAAAATAAAGTTGAAAGGCTCACAACTTGAATAATAATGTCTATAAAAATATCCAAATTTTCGCTATGTGATGTCACTGGGTCCCAAAGGCCATCTTTTTCTCCGATAGTGCAATCGATGAGGTGTTCCGCTTTTCTGGCGGGTCAGCTCGACTGGTCAACAAAGTAAGTATGTACCCAGTGTATGATTTATGGCGCACAAAATGGACGTCGGATCATTGACGACAATATGATTAAGCTGGTGATTCAGGGAGAGTTGCTTTAATTCTCCCTTTTCCCCGGACAGGTAATCAAGCAATTTCGGGACAAATAACTGCGTCAAGTTCTGGACATTATGCGTTAGCAGTAACAGAAGGACTCCTGGCGTTTTATGAACTATATTAAGGCAGGAATACTTTGTTCTTATGGATCAAAAATCAGATAAATTTAGGAGGAGCTTGTTATGGGAGCATTTTTAGGCGCCATCAGCATTTTCGCTATCTTAATCTGTGCGGTATGGCTACTCGTTAATTTAGTAAAGCGCAGAAACAAAAAGAAGCCTCTGATTTGGCTTGGCGCAGGCTTCGTTTTATTTATAGTCGCGTTGGCAATAACCCCCTATCCCGCCCCATCTAACAGATCGGTATCAGAACCGAAAGAAGAACAGGTACACCAGGAGGCTAAAGCAGAACCAGAGATACCAAAGACTATACAACCGGAGCCTGCAGTAGAAGAAGCAGTTGCGGCACCGACAGTGAACATTGGCGAAAGCGTAATCGTGGGGGAAGTTCAATGGAAAGTTTTTAACGCAGAGAAGAAAAATGAAATTGAACGAGGATACTTTCTCGAACCGCTAACTCCTGATGGGGTGTTTCTGGTTATCGAATTGGAGGCAGAACTTTTGGGCAAGGAGAGTGGAACAATATGGGATGGTCAATTTAAGGTAATTGATGATACCGGTCGTAGTTTCGAGGTAGACAACGAGACTAGCAGTGGGCTAATCTTTGATGAAATTGAACCTCTAATTTTTGAGCAGATTCACCCCAATGTTCCAAAGACGGGCTTCATAGCCTTTGATATTGCCATGGATGCCACAGCTCTCAAACTGAGAATTGAAGATGCGCGATTCGGTTCAGCGGAATATGCCTTTGTGAACATTGAATAGACCCCCATGCTCCCGCCTTCGGCGGCGGCACCAGCAAACGGAAGTGGCGCAATGCCTAAATATAATATTTTGCTAAAGGAGTGAGGTATTAATGAGAATCGCGGCCTTAATTCTCGGAATACTTGGCGGTATCATCGGTATGGGAGGCGGCTTTTTTGCTGCGCTGTTCGGAGGCCTCGGGCAGGCATTTCAAGCTGAAGGCGCAACAATGGTTACCGGCCTTGGGCTTGCGGCGATCCCGGCGGGCATTCTTGGTTTAGTTGGCGGAGCATTAGCTATCGCAAGACCAAAGCTCGCTGGATTATTAATGCTAATAAGTGCAGTTGTCGGAGTAATATTAGTATCAGCGGCTTATATAGTAGCATCAATCTTTTTGGTCATTGGGGGTATCTTTGCTTTTATAGGGAATAAGGAGCTTGCCAGAAAATAAATTGCCCCAGTAGAAGGCGGCGACAATTAGAAACCGGCGCCATATTACAAGGGCTTCTGCGGGAAGGGATGACGGCCCTGGACTAGGCGTGGCTAACTGGGGATCTAGACGTAGCAGGTTCAAATCCTGTCGCTCCGACCATGAAAATTTAACCGAAAGCATGGAGAGCTCATGAAGGTCGATTGGGTTGCCCAGCATATCCATATCATAAGTGAAAAAAAACGTAAACACAAAACTGAAATTTTTAATTGACAACCCACAGTTTTCCGTGTACAATAATGTTACAAAACCGCGAACACGCGCACTTATGAAAGTGGTGCATAAATATGAATGAAAATGAGATGAAGTTTGGAAGGTTTGTAGAGCAAAAACGCAAAGAACAAGGCATCACTTTACGTGGACTAGCTGGTGAGTTGTATCTGGCTCCGTCGTATATGAGTGACATGGAAAAAGGCCGCCGCTACCCGCCGGACAAAGGCAAGCTGGAAGAGATTGCAAGGATACTAAAGCTAGCAAAAGAAGACAAAGATCTGATGTATGACTTGGCCGCTATGGCTAAAGAGAATACCGTATCTCCGGATTTGCCGGAATACATTATGGAGAAAGACATTGTTCGTGTAGCACTTCGCAAAGCAAGAGATAAGAACGTCAGTGATGAGGATTGGAAAAGAGTCATCGAGATTTTTGACGATGAGGACGGTGAAGATAATTAGTGCTTTGAACCTAAATTTTAGAAAAAAAACTAACGGTGTGCCGATCTTGTCAAAAGAAGAAATTGATTACTTCGCTGAACTATTCATAACAGATTTCAAGCCTGAGTTACTAAAAATTCCGCAGCCTACCCCAATTGAGGAATTCGTAGAGTTGTACCTGGGTTTATCTGTAGATTATCATAACTTGTCACCGGATAAAAGTGTACTTGGCATGATTGCTTACAATGACGGGTATGTGGACGTGTTTGATGATAAAAATAAAAAGCGGTCCGTTGAAGTATACGCAGGGACGGTTTTTATTGACAATGCCCTTCTCGATGAAGATCAAAGGGGGCGCTGCAGATTCACATTTGGCCATGAGCCAGGGCATTGGATATTCCATCGGCATCGTTATGTGATTGACAAAAATCAGATAAACATCTTTGATTATATGGATGAGGCTCAGCAACAACAGCAAAAGGTATACGTCAAATGCGATAGAAATACTGTCGGAAAGATCAGTCGCCACAATGGTGGCTTCAACGATGACGGCCAATGGATGGAGTGGCAAGCAGATTATTTCTCTTCGGCTATCTTAATGCCAAAAAGGAGCTTTAAGATGGCAGCCGAATCATTGATGGGACAATTTGGCTTAAGACGGGATTATTTTAAGTCAACCCCGATACCGACTTCGTTTGATGATGCCAGAAGGATTACTTCCAGTTTGGCGCAAACCTTCGATGTGTCTTTTCAAGCTTCAGCCATCAGACTGAACAAATTAGGATATTTTGACTACGACCTATGTAACTTGGTACTGGTTGTGTAATTTGTATCTCTATGCAAAAAACGCTTATGTGTGAGCAAAGGAGCTGAGGCCTATGCACTATGTTTTATCAAGAGCACGGATTGAACACTTTGCGGTAGAGGTTTTAAACCAATATAAACCGGACTGTTTGACAATACCGCAAGCGCTGGATGTGTATGACTTCATGGAGAATTTCATGAAGCTAACCATAGATTACAAAAACCTTTCACCGGATGAATCCATCCTCGGGCTTACTTCCTTCAACGACGGAATATATCTTGTATGGAATGATGACCGCACCAAGCAGTATCCTATTGAAGTAAAAAACGGAACGGTCATTTTGGAAAATGCTTTGCTTGACAGCAACCATAATGGCAGAGAACGCTTTACTGTAATCCATGAATGTAGCCATCAAATTCTACATCGAGACATTTTTGCGAGAGCATTTAACTTGTCTACGGGCGGCCTGGTTTCATGTGCAAGGCGGCATATTGAGTCAAATAAGAAAAAACTGGTAACTTCACGCGATTGGATCGAATGGCAGGCGAATGCCCTAGCAGCAACGATGCTGATGCCAAAGCAAATGACAAAGAAAGTCTTTTGCGAGAAAATGATGATCGCTTCTGAAGAAATTAAAAAGCCCATTCCACTGACACTGGGCATTGACCTTTTGCTCTTTGAAATGGCCGATGTGTTTAAAGTCTCGCACAAGGCGATGAAGATTCGAGTTGAGCAGCTGGGACTTATACAAAACCGGGTTTATGACTTTGACTTTGAAGGTGTTGTAGTTATTTAGCGTTCAACGAGATAGGGACACATGTGCAGCATGTATCCCTAAAAATTTAGCACTATGTACGCATAAAAGCGTACATAGAACACAAGGATGTGATGCCGTTGCTTGCAGAGCTCAAAGAAAACCGCGTCTTCATCTACGACAGTTACATTCACAAAGAAACCATTAAAGAAATGCCCGGGCGGCGCTGGCACCCCGAATGCAAAGCATGGAGTGTGCCCTGCACATCGGAGAGCCTAATCACGCTTCATCTGACCGGCTGCAAAATGTCAGGGACGCTACTTGATAAAGCACAAGCAGCGCATCAGCAGAGCATGTCAAAAAATGCACCCAAGAGCCCCCTTGAGCCCATGCCCATCAAGGCAAGACCATATGCTCATCAAATTACAGGCTATAACTTGGCGTGTATGGCTCTTGGAATCTTTGCCGGATGTGACACCTCATGACGGGGAGTGTAAAGCGCAGTCCAGGGTATGCGCTCCTGATGGAAATGGGCTGCGGGAAGACAATCTCCACTGTGGCGATTATTGGCAGGGCTTACCTCAATGGTCTTATCACAAAAGTGCTGATTATTGCACCTAAGTCAATCCTTGCAGTATGGGAAGAAGAATTTATGAAGTTTGCGGACTTCCCGTATCACCTGACGATCCTTACTGGCGGCAGTGAAAAGAAAAAGCAATTGCTCCTGGCAATTCCGGACGAAGGCCTGCAAATCATCGTTGTCAATTATGACAGCGTGGCTCTAATCGAAGCAGCTCTTTTGAACTGGCAGCCGGACTTTATTGTGGCAGACGAGTCGACCCGGATTAAAAATCCCAGTGCCAAAAGCAGCAAGGCAGTTCATCGCATTGCAAAAAAGTGTCGTTACCGGATGATTCTCACGGGTTCACCTATCACCCAAAACCCGCTGGATCTTTACAGCCAGTATAAAATGCTGGACGAGACCCTCTTTGGCACCTCATTTTATGCCTTCAAGAATTACTATGCGGTCCTGGGTGACTATAATCAGCCGGTTGGATACCGGAACATGCCGGAGCTAATTGAAAAGGCGCACGCAATCGCTTACCGGGTGACGAAAGCGGATGCACTGGATTTGCCCGATACCATCGACGAGATTTATCCAATTCATTTAGAGGACAAGGCCTCGAAGATGTATCGGCAGTTTGTCCGGGACTCATATATGGAGCTTTCCAGAGGTGAGGTAACCGCAACCAACATTCTCACACGACTATTGCGGCTGCAGCAGATCACCGGAGGCTTCATTAAACCGGATGAGGAAGAGGAGCGCTACCAGCAGGTATCCAAAGCCAAGCTGGAAGCCCTGGAGGATATCATCGACACGGTGGCCGAGTCTGGCGAGAAGCTTGTGGTGATGGCCCGGTTTATTCCGGAAATCAAAGAGATTACAAAGCTCCTTGAAAAGAAAAAGATGAAATATGCTCTGATCTACGGCGCAGTCAAAGATCGGGCAGAGGAAATCCGCAGGTTTCAGGAAGAGGAGGACTGCAAAGTATTTGTTGGCCAGATTCAAACCACCTCGATGGGAATCACCCTAACTGCGGCAAGCACATGCGTATTCTACAGCTTAAGCTATAACTACGCTGACTACATCCAAGCCAAAGCCCGGATTCATCGCATCGGGCAGCACAAAAAATGCGTCTACATTCACCTGGTGGCCAAAGGGACTGTCGATGAAACGGTGATGGAGGCCCTGGCTCGAAAAGAAGATATTGCCCATGCCATCGTGGACAATTGGCAAAACATCATTAAATAAGGGAGGAGGAAACCGATGGACAAAGACATGTTCAAACTGGCGGATTTATTAAAATGTCTAAAAGATGAAAAGAAGCGTATGGAAGCGGAGCTAAAAGACGTAAATGTCTCAATCGAAGAAACCGAAAACAGACTATCTGAGATGATGATTGACACAGAAACACAAAGCTTTAACCGTAGCGGAACCCTGTTTTATCTAAGCACCCGACTCTACGCCTCAACACTGGCTGAGAAGAAACAAGACCTGTTTGAAGCCTTGAAAAAGTATGGATTTGGCTCTCTGGTGGTTGAAACCGTCAACGCCAACAGCTTATCGGCTTTTGTCAAAGAGCAGATTGCTGAAAACGAGGACCAGCTTCCCGTGTGGTTGGATGGGAAAGTCAATGTGTTTGAAAAGACCTCGATTGGAATCAGAAAAGCGAAGTAGCCTCTGATGGGCTATGGATAACGATGAAAATATGAGCGAATTTACATAGATCAAAGATACAACGAGCGGCAATGTCATGCACAAAAAAATACATGGAGGTTAAACTTATGGCAAAAAAAGAGATTGCAGTAAAAACAGACGGATACCTGGCAGCGAAAAACTTCAATATGGATAGTGGCTTTATGGAAGAATTGGATGGTTTGTCGGCAACTTTTGATAAGGTCAAAATTCCAGCCGGAGGCGGGCTCATGTTTGAGATTGCCGGGGATGACGGGGAGCCGGAACCGGTAAAGGACATCGAAGGGGTCATTTTATTGCATCACGCCGTCAACAGCTACTACAAGGATGCCTATAGCGGCGGCAACAACCCGCCGGATTGCGGCAGCTATGATGGCAAAGTTGGCCATGGCGATCCCGGAGGAGTTTGCGCTACCTGTCTGTTTAATCAATTTGGCAGCAGCGACAACGGGGCCGGAAAAGCCTGCAAAAACAAACGGCGCATCTTCATCCTGCGTGAAGGGGAAGTGTTCCCCATCATGCTGTCCCTGCCGACAGGCTCCCTAAAAGAGTTTACCAAGTTTGTCCGCAGGCTAATTACCAAGGGCAAACGCTCCCATACCATCGTGGCTAAAATCTCCTTGAAGAAAGCCACCAGTAGTACCGGCATTGTGTTCAGTCAGGCGGTGTTCTCCATTAAAAGAAACCTTACCGACGAAGAAATCCGTGCAGTGCTACCCTCGGTGGAACACCTCAAAGAGGTTTCCAGAAACATTGCCCTTGATCAGGACGCTGACAATGTCACCTGCTACGATGTGGATGAGGAAACGGGAGAAGTCAGACCATTGCGGTAAGCATAAGGGCCTTGGGGGCAGTAAGCGCTGCTCCCTGGGCCGTTTGGGAAAGGAGCTATGCCCATGGATTATCAATATGTCACAGACATTCATCATATCAAGAAATACTTGGCTGGAGCTATGGAAATTGCTTTCGACTTTGAGACAGCACCCGCAAAAAACCATCGGCAGATTCCTTTTGCCGCATTGGATCCACACCGCTCTGAGATCGTAGGTATTTCATTATCAGTCAAGCCCGCCTCCGCGATTTACATCCCGCTTAGGCATCAAAGGGGCAAAAACGCCAATATCCCCGCAGTGATGAAACTGTTGAAGGAGAGGCTCTTTGAAAACAGTAGCGTGGTCAAAATTGCCCACAACCTTAGCTTTGAGACAATGTTTCTCTATAAAGAGGGTATTGTGCCAAAAGCACCGCTCTACGATACCATTGCAGCAGCCCAGCTGACCTTAAAGGCAGAGAAAGAATTTCGAAGCTTATCGGACAGTGGTCTGAAGACCTTAGTGCCGGAGCTGCTGGGAGTGGATCTGCCCGCGTTTGCGGATGTCACTCAAGGACGGCACTTCGATGAACTGAACCCGGAGGAAGGCGCCGCTTTGCATTATGCCTGTGCCGACAGCGACTATGCTTTCCAGCTCTATCACCTATTCAATGACTGGTTTAGAAGGTATCTTCCCCGGCATGAAGAGGTGGTGCGAAACCTTGAAAGTCCCACAGCCGTATTTGTAGGAATGATGAAACATAACGGCATTGCAGTCGACACCCTGCTGATGTACCAAAAACAGCTGGCAGCCGAAGAGAAGCTAACAGAGCTTCGAGATACCATCAATGCCATCGCTGGTCGGGAGCTAAATATAGGAGCCAATGCCTCAACGGCTGATTTCAAGAAGTTCTTATACGAAGAGCAGAAGCTTCCGGTTTTAAAGACCACCGTAAAATTTAAAGAAGCCGCCGACGATGAAGCGCTGATTCTGCTGAAGAGTTATTGCAAAAAAGAGAAACCGGAGATGGTACCGTTCCTGGAAGCGGTGCAGGAATACCGCAAGTGGTCAAAGTTAAAATCCACCTACATTGATGGAATTTTAGCGTTTGTAAACTCGGTGACCAGCAGAGTGCATCCTGATTTCTTCTCGCTTGGCACAGAGACTGGACGCTTTGCCAGCCGAAAACCCAACGCCCAAAACTGGCCCCGCAAAGATAATGACCCCATCGGTATCAGAAACTTTTTCTGCGCCAAAGACGGTCACGTGCTGCTGGATTTTGATTTCTCACAAATCGAACTGAGAGTGGGAGCGTACTACTGCCGGGATGCGCGGATGCTTGACACCTATAAAAGCGGCGGCGACATCCATGCGCAGACCACCGCAGTGATTTACAACATCCCTTTCCAAGAGGCAATGGACAAAAATGCAGCGCATTACAAAGAACGCCGCAGCATTGCAAAAAACTGCAACTTTGGGGTGTTCTACGGCCTGTTTCCCAAAGGTCTCCAGCGAAACCTTCAGTTTAAAGCCGGCCTGGATACGACGCTTACCGAATGCGAAGAAATCATCCGCAACCTAAAAGCCGGTTATCCGGAGTTGACCCGCTGGCAGAATGAAACGAAAAAGAGAGCAGGGTTTCAAGAATATAGCGAGACCGCCTTTGGCAGGCGCAGGTATCTTAAAGGCATCAACTCCAGGGACTGGGGCGTGAAATCCTACTGGGAACGCTGTGCTTTAAATACTCCGATTCAGGGTACTGCGGCGGATATCCTAAAACGTGCCATGGCCATTATGGTAGCTGGTTTAAGCACTCGCCCCTATATCAAGCCTCTTGTGACCATCCATGATGAAATTGTCTTTGAGGTTCCGGTGGATAAGGTCGATGAAGCCACGGCCTTTATCAAGGCTTGCATGGAACAGCGGATACTCGCAGAATTTGATGTCCCCATTGTGGCCGAAGGGGCTGTGGGACTGCGGTTTGGAGAACTGGAGGAGTTGGCATGAATGAAGTGGCCCTATGTATGATTACGCTGCAGGCGCACAGGCATCTGATGCCGAGGCATGCAGGAAAAAACATAAGAGGCTGGGTCCTTGCCGGTTTTGGGTGGGGCTAAGATTGGTCTACAAAAATCAAAAACGAAAGGATGAAGAAGTGATGAGTAAATTGAAAGTAATGAACCCTGAGTTTGGTGTAACAGAATTGAAGGGAAAACCCATTGTAAGCAGTCGTCATGTGTCTGAGGTATTTGCAAAAGAACACTCAAAAATATTGAGAAGTATTGCTAATATTACTGAATCCAAAAGTGGCCTGAGTCAAGACTTTACTGACCGCAATTTTGTGGATAGTGAATACAAAGACTCTACCGGTAGAAAACTGCCGGAATATCTCTTGACACGAGACGGGTTTGTTATGCTGGTTATGGGTTTTACGGGGAAGAAGGCCATGCAGTTTAAAGAAGCCTATATCAAAGCGTTCAACGAAATGGAACAATACATCCAAGCCCTAAATACTGCTCGACTCGATTTCCCGGAGCTGACACAGGCCATTTTGGAAGTCCACGAAACTCCAAGGCACTATCACTTCTCCAACGAAATGGACATGATTAACCGCATTGTACTTGGGATGACCGCAAAGCAATATAAAGAGGCGCACGGCCTTGGCAATGTGAAATCTATCCGGCCATACCTCAGTGCGGAACAGCTTCACTACATCGCCCTGTTGCAAAAGACGGATATTGGACTTGTGCTGACAGAGCCGGATTTGCAAAAGAGAAAACGCACACTGGAATGGTACTTTGGCAGGCTGAAACTAAAGCAGCTTGTTGCTTAAAAAAGAAGGGGGAAACTTCCATGACAAAAACGCTGGAGGCAATTCTAACAATCTACGGGACGGAAACGGTTGTGGCAAGGCTGATGGAGCAAATCCGACTCTTGTCAGAAGTTATTGAAGTGCGCGATGAGGTGGCCGCTGTTGTAAATCAGTATTCCTCAGATACGGAGTATATCTATTCACTCTGCGAATACACCAATCTCATCACCTATGCATCAGATAACGTTCAGCTGGTGGATAACCACTGGGAGGACGAATCGGCAAAAAAGGAGTTGGTAGAAGATGCCCTGCAAAGAAAAAGAAAAGGTGGAAGCGCCACCGTTAGTATTTATCTGTTCCCCACTGAAGGGTGATATGGAAGCCAATATGCAAAGAGCCAACAGGTACTGCCGCTTTGCCGCCTGGCAGGGGGTAGTGCCTTTGGTCTGGACCGTACCCGATTTGATGGACAGTGTAAACCCGTGGTACACTGAACATTAGAAAGGGGAAGAGGAAATGGTAAAACAATATAGTGCGGAGTTCAAGTTGGAAGCCGTGAGGCGGATCGAGAGAACCGGCGAGCCGGTATCCAGAGTAGCAGCGGAGTTGGGTGTCAACGAAAACACCCTGCATGGCTGGTTGAAAAGATACCGGGATAAGCCAAACATGCCGTTTCCCGGCAGTGGGAAGCTAAGTCCGGATGATGAGCAGGTTAAGAAAATGGAGCGTCAGATACGCGAACTCCGTGAGGAGAACGAGATTCTAAAAAAGGCGGCAGCCTACTTCGCAAAGAATCAGAAGTAGAAAGATTCAAATTTATCAGGGCAAACCGCCATATCTACCGGGTAGCGAAGCTATGCAAGGTTCTGATGGTATCCAGGAGCGGTTACTACGCATGGGATAAACGCCCGCAAAGCAAACGAGAGCAAGAGGATGAAGCCATTACAACAGAGATCAAAAAGATCCATGAAAAGAGCCGTAGGGCCTATGGCAGCAGGAAGATTACGGAGGCAATCCGCCGGAAGAAACTAGTCAACCACAAGCGCATTGAGCGGCTGATGAGGCAGGCTGGTATCCGCTCGAAGGTGGCAAAAAAGTTTAAGGCGACCACCAATTCGAAGCATAGCCTTCCGGTGGCGGAGAATGTGCTGAACCGGGAATTCAAGGCGGATCGGCCAAATCAGAAAATGGTGAGCGATATCACGTATCTTTGGACCGATGAAGGCTGGCTTTATGTGGCTGGCGTGATGGATTTATTCGGCCAAAAAATTGTAGGATTATCGATGAGTGAAAGAATGACCAAGGATTTAGTTATAAGTGCCCTGGAAAGCGCATGGCTGCATGGTGGGCGTCCCAGCGGTGTCCTGATTCATTCAGATCGTGGCAGTCAATATTGCTCTAAAGACTACCAAGCCTTACTGAAGCGTTACGAATTTACCTGCAGCATGTCACGCAAAGGGAATTGTTGGGATAATTCCCCGATGGAGACCTTTTGGGGAAAGATGAAATACGAATGGCTTCATGAATATCGCTTCAAAACTCGCGATGAGGCTCGCGCTGCCGTCTTCGAATATGTACAAATATTTTATAACCGAAATCGGCTGCATGAATCTAACGGTTACCTTACGCCGGATGAATACTATCATACTGGCAGTCAAAAGGCGGCGTAGCCGGGAAGAAGTCAGCCTCACCTCACCCACACCCTATTGTTACCCGTCATCAAAGCATGGCGGGCTGTCCCCCGGCGAGGGCGGGTATGGACAGAGCCCATAAAAAATCTGGCAAATAGCTAAGCTTTGAAATAACAAGCAATACTGTGAGAGACAAAGCTATCTTGTGTTTAAGCTGTCCACAGAGCGGGGAACGGTGCAGCCCCCCATACTATTTTTACACAATACCTAGATGACGAAGACGAAGAGGAAAGAGCCGCAGGACGATATTTAGGGCTGCAGCTGCTAAAGAAATGCGACGAACTATGGTGCTTTGGAGAGCGGATATCAGAGGGTATGAAAGCAGAGATCGCACTTGCAAAGAAACGAGGGATCAGGGTCAAGTATTTTACTGACCGATGCGAGAGGCGGGTGATCTGATGGAAGACTTAAATATTCCATTGGAAGAATTTCTAAGACCGTTCTTTTCTCCCCAGGAAACGGTCTGTGTCAGAGTCTTCTCCGACCGAAAAGGCGATGGGTTCAAAGGACAGAAGCTGGATATCCCTATGGGGAAGATATCCCAGTTCACGCCACTGTTACATGAATACAATCAGAAAAATCGAGGGATCTTCTTTGTGGTCAACTTTGGCGGCAACGAGGATAAAGAAGTAACCAGAATCAATGCGCAGTTCGTAGAAAATGACTCCCTGACGGTCGAAGAACAGTACAAAAATCTCATGGCTTTTCCCCTGGAACCCAGTTTAATTGTGAAAACGAAAAAATCCCTGCATGCCTATTGGCTCATTAAAGACGGAGATGTGGCCCGGTTTAGGCAAGTCCAGAGTAAACTGGCAGAGTATTTCAAGGGGGACAAGACCATCATAAATGAGAGCCGGGTGCTCCGGCTGCCGGGTTTTGAGCACCGCAAAGAGGATCCGGTAAAAGTGGTTTGTATTAAATACAATCCCGAGCTTCGCTACACGCAGGAGCAGCTGCTGGCTCATCTGCCACAGGGCGAGCAGGAAGAAGTGAAACCTAAGCATCAGGATAAGCAAAAGGGCATCACCATGGTGCTTGAACGCTGCCAGTTTATGAAGCATTGCAAAGAAGCGGCTAAAAGCATCCCGGAACACGAGTGGTATGCCATGATTACCAATCTGGCGGTGTTTGAAGGTGGCGAGGATGTCATCCATGCATATTCAAAAAGTTACCCCAAGTACAGCAAGGTGGAAACCAATGCCAAGATTCAACATTTTTTAGAAAGCAAGACAAGGCCCATCAATTGCAGCACGCTCTTTGAGCGGGGGTTTACCTGCCAGCGCTTTAAAGCGGGGGTCTGCAGCTGCAAAGCCCCTGCCGCCTTGAGCTATGTGCCCATGACCGCCGATGAATTGCAGCAGGTATTGTCTAAACAGCCGGTCCAAAAAAATGTGACTAAAGATGTGGAGCAGGCAGCCCAGTTCATCACAGACTATATGTATAACCTGCCTGCAGTGACAGCAGAACCTTTTGTCGCAACAGAGATGAAAAAACACTTTGAACTGAAAAACGAAAACGTAAGAACACTGATGAAAAAATACAAAGAAGAAATGAGCAATTTTCAAAAAGCAAAGAAACAAAAAGCCGAAAGCAATGCCGAAGTACCACCCTGGTATGAAATAACTGAGAGTGGCATGAAGTTTATCCCAGGGATTCTGGCAACACATATGAGCCAAGCTGTGGCTGCCTTCTACGGTGCGGAGGATTACTATATCTATGAAAATGGCGTATACAAAGTGGTCAAGGATCTCGTAGCCGCAAGGCTCGTCAGACAACATCTGATGGATCGGTACGCCACCATGAGCGGCATCAACGATGCCCTGGGTCAGTGGCAGATGCTGATCTTCAAACCCATCCATGAACTAAACCCAAACCCGTTTATCATCAATGTGCAAAATGGGTTGTATAACTTGCTGGATGATACCCTAAAACCGCATACGCCGGAGTACTTCAGCACGGTTCAGATTCTGGCAAAATATAATAAAGGCGCTAAGTGTCCGATGTTTCTAAAATTCTTGTCGGATGTGTTGGATGATGATGAAATCTTTATGGTGCAGGAAATTCTCGGGTACCTGCTGATCCCCATCAACAAAGCGCAGAAGTCTTTTGTCTTTGTCGGTGCTGGCAATGCGGGGAAATCGACGCTACTATCCGTTGCTCAAGAAGTGCTGCTTGGCGGTGACAATGTGTCAAACGTCCCCTGGCAAGCCTTGGCCGATAGGTTCAAGACAGCGGAACTCTATGGCAAATTAGCCAATATCTTTGCAGATTTACCGTCAAAGAACATCGATGACAACGGCCTCTTTAAAAGCATCACCGGAGAAGATTATATCACCGCCGAGAAGAAAAACAAGACGCCTTTTTCTTTCAAACCCTATGCCCGGCTCTTGTTTTCCTGCAACGATATTCCAAGAAACTATGGAGATAAGAGCAGCGCCTTTTACCGGCGTCTCATAATCATTCGCTTCGACCGGCCAATCCCTGCTGAGAAACGGGATCCCTCGCTTCGGGAGAAGTTGGCGGTGGAGGCGGACGGCATCTTTATGTGGGCGCTTGAAGGACTCAGAAGACTTATAAAGAACAATTATCAGTTTTCAGAGAGCGAGCGCTCAAGAAAAGAAGTGGAAAGGTACCGGACGGAAAGCAACAGTGTGTTGTCTTTTGTGGATTATACTTGTGAACTGGCCGAAGATAAGTTTGTGGAGTCCAGGGAGCTTTACCGGAAATACAAGGAATACTGCGATGACGCAGGCTTAAATTCGGTATCGCAGATACGTTTTAACAAAGAACTGATGGAAAATATGCCGGAGATTACCGTGAACAAAGATTCAATGAGCCGCAGAGTGGTGTTACAGGGTATTGCCATCGTGTAGAAGCGAAGCAGTTTCGAAGAAGATACGAAGCAGTTTCGAAGCAAAAAAACCAGAGTTTTCAGGGGTTCGAAGCACTCGAAGCGAAAATTCCTTTTCTTCACATAGAGCCAAGAATAAAATAGAGTGCGTGTTTTTTTAGGGATTAATAAAAGTATACACAAACTCCTACGAGCTTCGGGAGCTTCGGATCCCACTAAAATCAGTGGTTCTTACTTTCAAAGTGCTTCGAAAACTAATAAAAAGTACTGCAAAATAGCTTCGACAGCTCTAAAACTGCTTCGAAACGTGGTTATAGGAGGCAGCCTGTGTCAGAGAAGATCATCACACATAAGATTCTAAGTTACCTAAAGTCTCAGGATCACTGTTTTTGTTTCAAGCATCACGGTGGCCGGTATGGCACCGCAGGGATACCGGATATTATTTGCTGCTTTCATGGCAGGTTTATTGCCTTTGAGGTAAAGACGGACAAAGGCAAGCTCACAAAGCTGCAAGAAACAATAGTTGAGCGAATACGAAAAGCAAAGGGCAAAGCCTACAAAGTGACAAGTGTCGAAGATGTGAAAATAATACTTGAACATTTGGAGGTTTAAGCTGTTAAAGCAAATAGGGGGTTTACCATATGAAATCAAAAGAATATATAGTTTACCTCTTGCGCAATTACAAAGAGATTGTGGCAACCATCAAAATGTTGAAACTGGAGCTGCAGAATTTTGAAGGGATGACAAACGAAGAAGCCATTGAAACACTCGCTTTCAGAAAGAGCGTTGGTGAGCCTGTTCAAACCAGTGGCGTCAGCGATAAGACCGGACGAATGGCCATGGTGTACCGGGAATATGCCAAGCGTGTCAATCACGAGAGCAAAGCAGAAGTGACAAACAGCCTGGTGCCACTTGAAAGTGAAATCAAGATGCTGGAAACCGCCGTGGAAGGCCTATCCTATCAAGAGTGTGACATTATCAAGGAGCTGTATTTTAAGAACAAATCAATCTCACAGGTTGCCGGGGAACACTCGACCTCTGAAAGAAGCATCCGTTACGCCCGCGATGCGGCAATTAACAGGCTCAATTCTATCTACGGGCGATATCAAAAGATTACATTTGGGGGAATAAAAAATGAACATGCGTAATTTACCGTATGAGGCGATAGTAACATTGGCAAAGTTGGTGGCTAATGATTTGGGAATGCAACCAATAAACGAAAGGTGCTTGCTAAGAGACCTCAGAACAAACCCGCCTATGCCAACGATAATTGATAGCGGAGAGGTTCAGTTATGGGTCGATCGTTACTATGTTGCCTACAGCTTGAAAACTGAAAAGTTTATTCATTACGTCTATATTTCGCCGGAACACGCAGATGAGGAACTGCCTGATTTGCCGGAACTTATACTAAAGTGCCGGAACAAAGAACAAGTCGAGATGATGAGAGACGTTATGCAGCAGTTGAAGAGGGCGATTAATAGAAAAACATACTACTTGACACAAAAGTATAAACGCCTGATGGAAAGTGCTTCAGCGGTAGAAAATTAGCGTTTGTCACTTTTTGGTCACTTTTCGTCACTTTTTGGTATGTTTTTGTCAAGATTTTGTCAGCGGACCTATGCTATACTTATAGTGACGAAAAATATAGTTAAGCTCTCAAGAGAAATCTTTGGGGGCTTTTTCTATGCTCAAAAAAGGAGAAATGGAAATGGCCAAAAGAAAGAAAGCAAAATACCGCTGCGAGATATTTAAGTGTAAAGGCAGCAACCCCTGTTGTTTTTACTGTAAACATCAAGCTCTTTGTAAGAGAGTCTGCTTGAACAGCCCTGACCGATGCGGGAAGATACTGTTTCCATCCGCACAGGAAAAAGGTGATTTCGTTGCCTTGGCGCCCTAAAAAGCCCTGCTCCCATCCCGGCTGCCCAAAGCTGACGGCCGGCAGATTTTGCGAAGAGCACGAGAAAGCTGAAGCTAAACGGTACGAACGCTACCAGCGTGACCCGGCGACGCGCAAGCTCTACGGCAGTGCATGGCGGAAGGTGCGCGAGCGCTACATCGCAGCTCACCCATTGTGCGAGATGTGCAAAGCTGAGGGCAAATTAACGCCGGCCAAACAAGTCCACCATAGATGGAGCCGACAGACTGGCAGCGCAGATTGACAAGCTGGACATCCTACGGGAGCGCTACAGCCAGGCAATAGAGTACATATCTTGGTTCGAACCTACGTGGTCCAATTTAACGGACACTGAGCAGCATATTCTTTCCGAGCTCTACATGACGGACAACCAGAAATCAGGTACGACCTACCGCCTGATGCATGAACTTAACTATAGTGAAAGCCATGTCGAGCGGCTTCGTAGCAACGCATTAACTCATCTACGCAGCTTGCTGTACGGATAAAATAGTTTTTATATAAAAGAAAAACAGCTGTAGAAATATCCTAAGAAAACTTACTAATAACTTTCTTGCATTTACTATTGACAAACATAATAAGAAAATATATAGTAAATGCATGTAATAATGTTAGTAAATTTTCAAGGGGGTTTATAAATGGTTACTATTGAGATTGATGTTGATGAGAGCACCCTGAAAGATGCAGAAAAAGCGCTTCGTGCTATTGGAATGGATGTCCAGATCGCGGTAAATGTATTTTTACGTAGAGTTGCTATCGAAAAAGGATTCCCGATGTCTATGACTGCATCGGTATCCAGTCAGAAGGAGCATGCTATTTCTCAGGAAGATGAGGCGAAAGAGAATATGTATCAAACACGTAGCAATAATACCATTACGGGGGAAATGGTTGATGAACTGTGGCAGGCTTTTCTAAAGTATCAGAAAGGTTTAGGTGAAATCAGCCGTTTAAGGGATGAGGTAGCAGAAAACTCGGGAATGAACAGAGGGAGTGCGTTTATCTATTTAAATATTTTAGCAAATCTCATCAAAGGTGAACCGAATACTCGTACTCTGAAAATGAAAGATTTGGAATACCTGATGGAGAAAATAAAATCTGAATTAGGGTCAAATGAATACCAGAACGCTATTCGATCCCTTACAGACTCAGTCCCCTATTGGAGAAAGAAACTTGCTGGATCATTTGGTGATCGTGTGGAAAAAAATCTTAATAGCATTTGGAAAGAATGAGGGAATAGTGAGGGAGTATTTGCCAGAGGATCTTGTATAATAGTAGCATCGAAAACTTTATCCAGAGCCTTCGCAGGGTCTTATCTGCGGGGGCTTTTTCTATGCCGACAACGAGGTGAATTCCAGTGCCATTTAAACCAAAACGGCCGTGCTCCCATCCCGGCTGCCCAAAGCTGACGGACGCTAGGTTTTGCGAAGAACACGAGAAAGCTGAAGCTAAACGGTACGAACGCTACCAGCGTGACCCGGCGACGCGCAAGCTCTACGGCAGTGCATGGCGGAAGGTGCGGAAGCGCTACATCGCGGCGCATCCATTGTGCGAGAACTGCTTGGAGCAGGGTCAGGTAACACCGGCTCAGGAGGTGCACCACGTCAAGCCGCTGTCGCAAGGCGGCACGAACGACTACGGCAATATCAGGGCGACCTGTACTTCTTGCCACTCGTCAATTACCGCTCGCGAAGGCGGACGCTGGCAGAGGCGCTTAGAATAAATCACTGTGGGTACCCGTGCGGGTCAGCGCAAGGACAAGAACATCGTTTTCAATGCGATAGATAAGCAACCAATCGGGCTGGATATGACATTCCCGATGCCCGGCATAGTTACCAGTCAGTTCATGGTCACGATTGTTCGCAGGCAGCGGGATGCCCTGCGCCAGCTTCGTGATGATTTCGTCAAGCAAGGACATCTCCAAGTTGCGTTTTTCCATCAGCTTGTAGTCCTTGCGGAATCTGTTTGTGGGTTTGACGGTATATTTCACGCTTTCAAATCCTTAAACAGCGCGTCAAGGTCGGTATAGCCACGTGCGTTTGGGTCGCGGGCAATGGTTTCCGCTTCTCTCATTGCCGCGATTGTTTCCGCGTTTGGAACACGGGAAATCTCAAACGGGATTCCTTGGCTGCGTACAGCCTGACGAAGGAACACGGTCATGGCTGTGGTCATATTGAGACCCAAGTCTGAGAAGAGTTCTTCGGCTTGCTTTTTAAGTTGAACATCTATCCGGATGCTGACATTTGTAGTTTCATTCATGGTGTTGCACTCCTTTCAATGCTTAGTATATTCATCATACTGCGTGGCATGCACGGTGTCAATACAAGGCTAAAAAGTATGCGTTTGGCAGGGGGCCGGGTGTAATCCCTGTATTCCTATAGGAATTCAACGGGCGTGGCCCAACGCGTGAAAAAATACCGGTTCAAACGGGGGATTAACCCCCACCACAGCAAGGGGGTGAAGGCGGGTGGCAAAAGACGGAACAAACAGGGGCGGCCGACGTGTCCGCGCCGGGGATAAACCTCAGCCCCTTGCGGAAAAAATCACGGCAGGCAAGGCCGCGCGGATTCTGGAAGCCCCGGAACTGCCTCCTGAGTCGCAGCTTGAAGCTGGCGAACTAGGTGATGCAGCAGCTTTATCTGGCGAGGATATGCCTGCGCCAAGCGATTATCTTAGCGCAAGGCAAAAAGACGGCAAGCCGCTTGGCGCAGACGCGCTGTTTATCGAAACATGGAGCTGGCTTAAAGAGCGCGGGTGTGAGAAGTTTGTTAACCCCCGGCTGATTGAAGCCTACGCGCAAGCCTTCACGCGCTATATCCAGTGCGAGGAAGCAATCAGCACCTACGGGCTTTTGGGCAAGCACCCGACCACAGGCGGCGCGATGAGCAGCCCGTTTGTGCAGATGAGCCAGTCGTTTCAGAAACAGGCAAATCTCATCTGGTATGAGATTTTTGACATCGTCAAGCAAAACTGCACCACAGCATTTGTGGGCAATCCACAAGACGATATTATGGAAGCGTTGCTCTCTGGCAGGAGGGGTCCTAAATGAACACAACTGAGCGTTTTGAGAAAGTGAATATAGACAAACTGGTGCCGTATGTAAGGAACGCACGCACGCACAGCAAAGAGCAAATCCTTCAGCTTCGTTCTTCACTGCGGGAATTCGGCTTTGTGAATCCGGTTATCGTCGACAAGGACTTAAACATCATTGCCGGTCACGGGCGCATCCTCGCCGCCAAGGAAGAAGGCATCGTGGAGGTGCCCTGTGTGTTTGCCGAGCATCTGACCGAAGCTCAGAAACGTGCTTACATCATTGCCGACAACCGCCTTGCGCTAAACGCAGGCTGGGATGCTGAGATGCTTTCGGTGGAACTTGCTGACTTGAGGGGTTCGGACTTTGACATTACCCTCCTTGGCTTTGACGATGCGGAACTGAGTAAGCTGATGGGCGGCATGGAGGATGTCAAAGACGATGAATTTGATCTTTCAGCGGCTCTGGAAGAAGCAGCATTCGTCAAGCGTGGCGACATCTGGACACTCGGACGGCACAGGCTGATTTGCGGCGACGCCACTGATGCTGCAGACGTTGCCCTGCTTATGGACGGCCGCAAAGCAAACCTTGTCCTCACCGATCCTCCTTACAACGTCAGCTTTGAGTCGGCAAGTGGACTCAAAATAAAAAATGACAGCATGAAAGCAGAGCAGTTTTACAATGCACCGTCCCCCGCTATGTAGACAGCCTAAACACAAGATAGCTTTGTCCCTCACAGCATAGCTTGATATTTCAAAGTTTAGCTATTTACCGGATTCTTTGTGGACTCTGCCCACACCTGCCCTCGCCGGGTTGCAGCCGGCCATGCTTTGCATGACGGGTAATGATAGGATACGGACTTCGTCCCGGCTACGCCGCCCTTTGGCTGCCAATATGATAGTATTCATCAGGCGTAAGATAACCGTTGGATTCATGCAGTCGATTTCGGTTATAGAATATGTGTACATATTCGAAGGGGAGTATCCGGGATTTTGTGTAAATGGGTCTTTCACCTAAGTTTGGCTCATACTATTCTTTGGCTCTAACTGCCTCTCCCCCGGTTTGCCAGACACTGAGATAAGATACTATAATTATCTCGGGAGGTGTACAAGCAATGGCAGGAACCCGTAGGAAGTATACTGAGGAATTTAAAAGAGAAGCGGTTGAGTTAAGTTATAACTGTGGCAAATCAGTAGACGAGGTAGCGCATGACTTGGGAATTAGTAGAAGCGTTTTAAACCGGTGGCGCAGGGAAGCAAAACAGCTCGGGCAGCAGGCCTTTCCTGGGCATGGTGTGCAAAAACTGACTCCATTGGAGGAAGAGAATCTCAGGCTTAAGCGTGAACTGGCCATCGTAACGGAAGAGAGGGAAATTCTAAAAAAGGCAGTGACCATCTTCTCAAAAAAGCCGAAGTAAAATATCGGTTTATCCGGGAACACGCAGGGGAATTTTCTGTGGAGAGGATGTGTCATGTATTTAATGTTTCCCGGTCTGGCTACTACCACTGGCTAAATCGCAAGCCAGGGGCTCGTCAAAAACGTGACGCTGCTTTAAAGAAAAAGATACTGGAGATCTTCCATGAAGGCCGGGGGTTTTATGGGAGCCCACGAATTCACCGGCGTTTACTCAAGAAAGGATATCGCTGCGGTAAAAAACGCGTAGAACGACTGATGATTGAACTTGGTATTGCCGCGAAACAAAAAAGAAAGTTCAAGGCGACCACCGACTCCGACCATAATTTCCCGGTCGCAGAGAACCACCTGCAAAGAAACTTTACTGCATTAGGGCCTAATCAGTGCTGGGTATCCGATATTACATACATTCGCACCCGGGAGGGCTGGCTTTACTTAGCAACAATTATGGACCTGTATTCCCGTAAAATAGTTGGATGGGCTATGGGTGATCGATTAACTCAAGATTTAGTTATCAAAGCTTTAAAGATGGCCACTGAAAGGCGTCGGCCAAGCCGAGGATTGCTTTTACACTCTGACCGCGGCAGCCAATACGCCAGCCATGACTATCAACGTTTGTTATGGCGTCACGGAATTATCTGCTCCATGAGCCGAAAAGGAGACTGCTGGGACAATGCCCCAATGGAGAGCTTCTTTCATACGCTGAAAGTCGAGCTGGTATATAACACGACGTTTGAAACTCGCTCCCAGGCCAGGCGCAGTATTTTTGAATATATCGAGGTGTTCTATAACAGAACCCGGCTACACTCAGCAATTGGCTATAATAGTCCAGAAGAATATGAAAAAATGAGAAAAGTATCTTAATCCGGTGTCTAGTTTACCGGGGGAAGATCAAACCCACTGTGAGGATCGGGCAATGTTAGAGAGGAATCTGAGCGCCTAGAGGGGTTTAGCCTTGAAAGCGGGGCATGACACACCCCGTCCTGAAATCGTTGAAAGATTGACGCAGGGTGTGCATTGTATCAATCTATATCAGCTTAGCCAAATAATCTACCATCTATTGATACAAAGGATTGTGTCGGTGGGTGGTTTTGTTTTGCCCGAAAGTGCCGTATTCGAGGCACTTTCGGGCTTTGTGCTTTTTGCCTTGTAGCAATAGAAGGTATTTTCCAGAAGGCTTTTTTGGAGAACACTTGACTTGAACCGTGGCGGTTTTCAAGACAGTCGCAAGGGTAAATCGTAAAAAGTAAGGTAATCGTTAAAATTTGCACCGAAAATCGGGCTAACTTTTAACGATACACCGACCTGTTAAAACTAAGGTTTCACGTTTTTCTTCCCTAATACCATTATAAATCCTGAGATCGTATATAATGACCGCGACTTATTAATTATGTAAGTATTTTTGGTAAACAGCTTGCTTAAAGCGATACAATAGTGTATAATGCTAGCGAAGGGAGTGAAATCAAAATGCCTAAATCATCCAGCATATATACGCGGGTTGAGCCCGAAATTAAAGAACAGGCGGAGCAGATACTTTCAAAGCTCGGCATTCCCGTAGCAAACGCCATAAATTTGTTTTTGCATCAGGTGGTTTTGCGTAAGGGGATTCCGTTTTCTGTCACTCTGCCTCCGAACGCGCCTCTTGATTATTCGGCGTTAACGGCCGAGCAATTTGATGCGGAAATCAAAAAAGGTTTCGTCAGCTTGGAAGCGGGAAAGGTTGTATCGTCTGAGGATGTCAGGAAAAAGATGCAACGGCAGTATGAAGTATGATATGGAAAGTGAATTATACGGAAGACGCCGAACAGGACCTGCAGAGCATCTTTGACTATATTTCCGATGTCTTGCTTGAACCTGTAACGGCGACAAATCAAACAAACCGCATCATGGATGCGGCGGATTCCCTTGACCATATGCCGCTGCGGTATCGCCTGTATGATATAGAGCCGTGGCAGTCAAGGGGCTTGCGCGTTGTGCCGGTCGATAATTATCTGGTGTTTTATTTGCCGGACGAAACAAAGAAGACTGTTGCGATTATCCGCATAATGTACGGAGGGCGTGACATCGACAAGCACTTAAACGTAACAGAAGAGTAAAATACACAAGCTGATGGTCGATCGGAGCTACGACCTGATTAAGCCGAATATGAAGAATTTGCGGATAGGCTTTTCGCTGTAACGGGCAGTAGGATTTACTGGTTATCGTAACAGAGATATGCAATTAGCCTAAAAATCCAACAAAAGGAGGATGCGTAGGTTTTATGCATCCTCCTTTTGCCATATACTGCTGATGTCAGCCCTCAATTTCCGTTCCGTCTTTAAAACAGAATACCAGTTTCCCGTCACTCAGTACCGTGACCTTGTTAACCGTTGCCAGCCAAAGCTTTTCATCAAAATCGTCTACCACCAGCGGACGGGTTTCAATATCCTTTATAAATGCCTCCAGCAAAAGCAACTTGTTCTGGCGCTCCCAGCGCTCTTCATAAGTTCGGCAAGCCGCTCCGTGGCTTTGCGGTACCGCTCCATGTATCCGGTGTGCCGCCCATTGAATTCTTCCTGACTGACCGCGACTCTCGCACCTTCCACAGATAAAAGACTTGCAGGAGGTTCCGGCAAAGATTAAACTTTGATATAATGACCATGAATTCGGAGGTAACAGGATAATGAAACAATGGTACGAGCAATTGTTCGATAATTATGGAAATCAGTATGACAAAGAGTGTTTTACTCAAGGGACAGCCGGAGAATGTGACTTTATTGAGAAAGAGCTTAATTATGATTGTTCTTTAAAGATTATCGATATCGGCTGCGGAACAGGCAGGCATGCTATCGAACTTACAAAAAGAGGATATTCTGTTACGGGAATTGATTTATCTGAATCTCAGCTTGACAAAGCCAGAGAGAAAGCGCAGAAGCTCGACCTTAAGATTGATTTTATCAGACATGATGCCAGAAATCTGCCCTTTGAAAATCATTTTGATGCTGCTATCATGCTTTGTGAAGGCGGATTTCCTTTAATGGAAACAGACGAGATGAATTTTGAGATATTGAAAAATGCCACAAAGTCTTTGAAAAGCTCCACAAAGTTCATTTTTACAACGCTTAACGGGCTGTTTCCCCTGTATCATTCCATCAATGATTTTCACGAAACGGGCGCTAACGAAGGAGGCGCACGTTATAAGAGCGACAGTTTTGATTTTATGACAATGAGGGATTATAACGTCACTAAATTTACTGATGATGACGGAAATGAATATGAGCTGCAGTGCAACGAAAGATATTATATGCCAAGCGAAATTACCTGGCTGCTAAAATCCCTGGGATTTAAAAAGATCGAAATATTCGGGGCAAAGCTAGGAGCATATTCAAGAGAAGATCTGCTCACGACTGCAGACTTTGAAATGCTTGTCATAGCGGAAAAGTAGCTAAGCTCCCTAAAAAGGCAGGTAAATAGTTCCTGAATTAGTCGTTTTTCCGGTTCCATGCCGCTGTCACGGACAAGTTCGGTGTGAACTGGGATGTCTTTGCCGAAGAACAGCCCAAGCGAGAGGAAGGAGAAAAACACGATGAAGAATGAGCGTATATACAAGATGACATTTTCCAGAGTGTATCCGCTGCTCGTCCAAAAAGCGGAGAAAAAGGGTCGCACAAAAAAAGAGGTCGACACGATCGTTTACTGGCTTACGGGCTATAACGAGCGCAGCTTGCAGGTACAAATAGAAAAAGAGGTCAACTTCGAGACATTCTTTGCCGAAGCCCCACAAATTAACCCCAATGCCGATAAAATCAAGGGAGTAGTCTGTGGCGTTCGTGTAGAGGAAATCGACGACCCGCTTATAAAGAAGATACGATGGCTAGATAAGCTGGTGGATGAACTGGCAAAGGGCAAAGCAATGGAGAAGGTGCTGAGGGGATGACTCAAAACATTGGCTACAAAATCGTTGGCGTTCTCCCTAATGCAAACGGCATCGGCAAGCACGATATTTGGATGGCGAAAAGGATAAAGAAAGCATGATTAGCTACACACTCAACCGTTCCAAACGCAAAACCCTCGCCCTTTATGTCCGGAACGGCGAGGTGGAAGTCCGCGCGCCGTTGAAAGCCTCGAAATTTGACATTGACAAATTTGTGCTAGCCAAAGAGCAATGGATTACAGATAAACTGGCGGAATCAAACGAACGACAGGAACAGCGTGCGACGTTCACATTGAACTATAACGATCTGGCGCTGTATTGTGGCAAAGCCTACCCAGTCGCCGCCAAGCCCGGCGCTCGGGTAGGCTTTGACGGTGAGCGGTTCTATATGCCGCACGACCTGACCTCGGAGCAAATCAAGTACGCCTGCGTCCAGATCTACCGTATGCTTGCCAAACGCGACCTGACTAAAAAGGTTTTGGCCTTCGCAATGCAAATGGAGGTCATGCCCATTGCCGTCAAAATCAACGGCGCGAAAACCCGCTGGGGAAGTTGTTCCGGCAAAAAGAGCATGAACTTCTCGTGGCGGCTCATTATGGCAGAGAATGATGTGGTTGATTATGTCGTCATCCACGAACTGGCGCACATTATCGAGATGAACCACTCCGAGCGATTCTGGGCGATTGTAGAAGGCGTGTTGCCGGATTACAAGGAACGGCAGAAGCGCTTGAAGGTTTTACAGAAAAAGTTGAGCATGGAGGACTGGGAATAATGGAAAACAACTATCATAATATTCCTTCATGCAGGCTGTGGAACGACCATCTCAAGTTGCGTTGTGTTTATGAGGATATATTAAATGCAAATCTTAGTTGACGCCGACGCCTGCCCGGTCAAACAGATTATCGTCAGGCTTGCCAAACAACGAAATATCCCCGTTACCATGCTGATTGATGCCTCCCACGAGCTAAACGATGGTTACAGCCGTATTATCACCGTGGACAAGCACGCCGACAGCGTTGACTACGCCTTGATGGGCTTGTTGACCCGTGAGGATATTGTGGTGACGCAGGACTTCGGGTTGGCCGCCATGGTTATCGGCAAAGGTGCGAAAGCTGTCAGTCAGAACGGATTGATTTTTACGGACGCAAATATGGATAAGCTGCTGCTGGAGCGGCACATCGGGCAAAAGATACGCCGGGGCGGCGGCAGGGCCAAGGGTCCCTCCAAACGGACAAAAGATGATGATGCCCGGTTCGAGGCGGCTTTTGAGTGGTTATTGGCAGAGATAGAATAATTTTGTTTGAAACGATAGCGCTATCACTGAATCGCAATAAAATTATCAGCTGATCGTTTATTAAGAGTATTCAAGAGAAGTTAGTTGTTAGCTTACACTGACCTTTGAGAGCGGGAGATCTCTGGAGTAACATTGAATTATGAAGGGCAAGAGCATAAGAAGAGAAAGTGATAGATAAATCCTGCCCTCCCGCTGACACATAACGAGTCAGCGTGGAAAGTGCTAAAAACACCTGAATTTATTCGCTTTTTGGCATATTTGTAGTAGCTTTAATCCTCGTTATGTGATACAATATACGTAACGAGGAGGTGTTCAGATGGCCGCCATTATTTGCCAGACAGATAAGCGTTCCGGGATTACATACGCTTACGAGTCCGTGTCCTACTGGGACAAGGAAAAGCAACAGTCACGTTCTAAGCGGACCCTCATTGGCCGGGTGAATGACAAGACCGGTGAAATTCTTCCGACTGACGGCAGGGGGCGGAAAAAGAAAGATGAATACGCACCTGCTAAAAGAGGTCCGGTTCCTGCGGAGAAAACCGCCCGTTTTTTTTATGGTGCCACCTATCTGCTGGATGCCATTGGCGAAAAGCTGGGCATTGTCAAGGATTTAAAGGTCTGCTTCCCGGAAACCTACCGGCAAATACTATCAACGGCATATTGCCTGGTGCTGGAAGATCACAACCCGCTGTATCGTTTTGAAAAATGGGGAAGTCTACACAAGCATCCCTACGGCAAAACCATTACATCTCAGCGGAGCAGCGAATTATTCGGATCAATCACAGAAGCAGAAAAACAGCAGTTCTTTAGGCTTCAGGGGAAGCGCAGGAGTGAAAATGAATACTGGGCCTACGACATAACATCCATCTCCAGCTATTCGCAATGCCTGCGACAAGTGCAGTACGGTAAGAACAAAGAGGATGACAGGGTGTTATAACGCAAATTAAATAGACCTAAATTATCTGTTTTTAGTCACTTTATTTTATTTCTTTTTTATTTTTTGGGTAAAATAGTGTGGAGATTTGGATTCACAATATTTTATCTGGAGGAAAAGAAGAGAAGGCGCTAAAAGGTTTCCGCACCCGCGCCTTCTTTTCCCTAACCGAAAATGGTAAAGATGCACCACTTCCGCATAACAGTACAAGAATATCATGCACGGGGAAGGGAAAATTTATTCCCTGATTTATACGGATGTCCCAATTCTTGCTGTCATTTTGAAGGAAGACTACGCCGGCACGGCTTTTATGAACGTAATGTATTAACGTTACTGGCTGTTTATGTGATTTTTATTCAGCGATACTATTGTCCAGCTTGTAAGAGGACCGTTTCCTTGTTGCCTACTTTTTTAGCTCCGCGTTTTCAGTACAGCCTTTCTTGTCTTTTTTTTGTTCTTTTTCAGACTGTGGTACGTCGGATATCGTTTGTCCGTACTGCGGAGAAAGTTAATGTCCATTCTAGACGATGCGAGATGTCCCATCAGCATATCACTTTTTACCGGAAACGTATCGTAGAGAATAGACCTGTAATTTTTGGCTTTTTAGGGTCTATGGAAATCGTGATCCAAGCTGAACAGCCGTGGCTGGAAGCTTTTTGTCGCATCGTATACCGATGGGGCATTCAGGATTTTAACCTACGATATTTCGATTTCATTGCCAAGAGCTTTGTAAACACGTACTGAAAAAAGAATTGCTTACTTTTCGTATGCCCTGTGAGGGGGTTTTTTGTTTTTAGGTGACGCTTTACGTGACTGCCAAGATATTTGGACATTATCTTGTTGCTTTTCTGAAACCATTTTGTGTAATTTAGCATCACACAGACCATTTGCGGTAAGAATTGGTGAATTCGGGTCATGTTAACTGTACTAACTTCCCAAGGAGGCATGACCATGGATGAGAAAACCAGAAACGAGTTGGCCCTTTTCCGTTTTTCGATGATTGCACCACTCGTGAATGGGACGGCAAACTCCCCAACGAAAGACTATCTAGAGGAGGTTTGCAGTAAGCCGCTACAGGTGCCGAATACAGGCTTACGTGAGCTTTCCCCGAACACCGTGCGCCGATGGCTTTCCGATTACCGCCGCTTCGGATTGGACGGTCTTAAAAGAAAGCAAAGAAATGACAAGGGACAGTCCCGTATTCTTGAGGATCAGGTGGCTAAATCCATTCGGGAAATGAAAGGACTCTACCCTGCTAAAACGGCCACAACGATCTATCATGAACTATTAGCCCGAGGTGAACTGGGGAAATACCCGGCGTCTCTCTCTACCGTAAGCCGGTTCATTAAAAAGCTGGATGTAAAAGCAGATGAGCCCGTGGAACATAAACGCTTTGTGTTTGAGTTTGCTAACGATTGTTGGCAAACAGATACCATGGTAGGACCTTACCTTATCATAGACGGCAAGAAAAAGCGGACATTCCTCCTGGCATTTCTTGATGATGCGTCGAGGGCTTTCATGCATGGCGAGTTCTTTTTTGAAGAAAACAGCCAAACTCTCCAGGCAGTACTAAAGAAAGCCATTTTAAAGCGAGGGCTGCCAAAAAGAATTTTTGCCGATAACGGAAAGGTGTACGATTCCTTGCAGTTGCGTTTGATTTGTGCAACGCTTGGCATCATTTTAATCCATGCCCGTGTGTACTCACCCTGCTCAAAAGGCAAAATTGAACGGGCTTTTCGCACAATTCGGGATCAATTTATCCGGCCGCTGGATCCCGAAGTATGTTCGCTGGAAGAACTGAATGCACGGTTTTTATCCTACATGGAATCCACCTACAATGTCCGCGTCCATAAATCGCTTGAGGGACAAACTCCCATGGAGCGTTTTTTAAGAGATAAAGATCGGTTTCGGTTTGTGGATTCCATAGAGCATCTGGAAAAAGTGTTTCTGCATGAAGCAAGCCGAAAGGTTAAAAAAGATGCGACCATATCGCTCTTAAACAAGGTATTTGAAGTGCCGCAGGCACTGATTGACCAGACCATTACTGTACGCTTTGACCCGGATGATCTCTCTAAAGTATATGTAAAAGTGGGTGAACCACCATCCCTTCTCACGATATACCCGGTACGCCCCATTGACAACTCCCGAATTATCCGCAAACAGAACCAGAGACAGCAAATTGATTTCGTCTCACTTTACGGTGGGGGTGATTCCAATGACTTTTAGAGCGTTTTACGGTATGACGCTGAATCCTTTTGACAAAAACATTCCAGCAGAACACGTTTATTCTTCCACCGACCACAAGCAGTTTTTATCCCGCATGGAGTACTTCAAAACTGGCAGAGGATTTGCTCTGGTGTATGGCGAACCTGGCTCCGGGAAAACCACCGCCATTCGTTCATTTGCGGCCAAATTAAATCCTCAACTGTTTCGTGTGGTCTACATGCCTCTGTCTTCGGTTACTGTAATCGACTTCTACCGTCACTTAGCTGTTGGTTTAGGCCTGCAGCCCCGGTTTCGCAAAGTAGATTTGTTCCACCAGGTTCAGGAGCATATTGTCAATGCCCATTACCAGAAGAATGTCACCACATTTATCATTATTGACGAGGCTCAGTTCATCCAGCATGCCATCCTAAATGACCTAAGGTTGCTTTTCAATTTTCAGATGGATTCAAAAAATTATGCCATGGTACTTCTGGCGGGGCAGCCGTCATTTTTGCACCAACTCTCTCTCCAGATTAATGAGCCCCTGCGTCAAAGGATTACGATGAACTACGGGTTTAAAGGCTTGGACAAAGATGAGGTTGGCCACTATCTTTTGGCTCTGTTAACGCTTGCAGGAGTGACTGACCCGTTGTTTACCCCAGACGCAGTAGAAGCTATTACTGGTTTGACTTCCGGACTCCCAAGAAAAATCAACAATCTGGCGGAAAAAGCACTCTTAGTAGCGTGCCAGAGGAAAGTTCGGGCCATTGATGCTGAAATTATTCAGATAGCCCAAGAGGATATCGCTCTTTAAGGAGGCGAATAAAGTGAACATCCACATCAACAAGAACACACGCTTTCAGTCCTGGGGTGGAAAAACAATCTTTAACGAGTACCCTGTTCACATCCGCTCCGGTAACCTTACAGTAACCTTGATGTTTCATGATTTTGATTCTATGGACTCGTTACGCCAAATTCTTACCGAAACCATGTATGATGTTAAACCTGATGGGTTTCTGGAGCCTTTCATCACAACAAATTCCACAAAAAACAAACGATTTTGAGGCTCTTTCCTGGCAGGAGGATAGGGCAATGCTGGGAAGCAACCCGAGCGCCTGGCAGGTTCTAAAAAAGGGCGGACTGGGGTAACAACTATGTGTTGCCTCAGTCTGTTTATTTTACCCTTTGGAGAAACTAAAAGCGTTAAATCCCGGGGGTTTGGGGGCAGAGCCCCCATTGTAATCCAAAAGATCAAATAATTACACTGGATTCATGCGCAATTATCGTGACGTTTTTATGCGCATTTAATTTGCCGAATAACAACAGGCTTCCACAGCTCAACTTGGCTCTGGTATTTGGCGAAACATCCAACCTTCCTTTTTACTATCGGAAGCTGGCAGGCAATATCCCGGACACCAAGACACTGAAGCACTTATTGGCGGAATTGGATGCCTTGGGGTTTGCTAAAATGAAGCTGGTTATGGACCGGGGTTTCTACAGTGAAGAAAACATTAATGCCCTCTTTAAAGACCGCCTGAAGTTTCTTATCGCTGGCAAAATGTCCCTGAGCTTCATGAGGTTAAGCCTGGAAGGCATCTATGAGAGCTTCCGCAGCTTTGAATGCTATAATGAGACCTATGAACTCTACTGTCGCACCGTTGAAACCCAGTGGCAGTACACCCAGTATCGGCCATACAAGAAGGAAACCCTAAAAGAACCCCGCCGGATCTATGTCCATTATTACTATAACATCGATAAAGCTGCCGAAGAGGAAAAAGCTTTTGACAGAAAACTTATGGCCCTGTGCCGCGAACTGGAATCCGGCAAGCGGATCACGGAGCATGAAAACCAGTACAAAAAGTACTTCGATGTAAAGACCACACCCAAACGGGGTACAAAAGCAACAGTAAANGAAGAGGCGGTTTTACGAGCCAAGAAGTATTTCGGATTCTTTGCGCTCCTCACCAACGAAACCATGGACGCGGTAACAGCCCTGGAAATCTACCGGAACAAGGATCTGGTGGAGAAGGCCTTTGGCAACCTGAAAGAACGATTAAACCTACGCCGCACCCTGGTATCCTCCGAGCAAAGCCTGGAAGGTAAGCTCTTTGTCGAGTTTGTGGCATTGATTTACCTGTCTTACATCAAAAAGCAGATGCAGGTGTCGGATTTATTCAAGAAGTACACCATTCAGGGAGTTCTGGACAAGCTGGATGTCATTGAATGTTTTGAATCTCCCGGCCAGCAGCTGCGTGTAGGTGAATTGCTTGAGAAGCAAAAGGAGATCTATCACGCGCTGGGCGTTGAGCCACCTGCCTCGTTATGAGTTGGCGGGAATCCAGG
>JGI24120J20309_1000095_pt1 | contig 68681 bp, 73 predicted proteins | sample SubbioAug_CSW13A_FD_20309 | JGI IMG/M metagenome (IMG submission 20309) | reverse complement strand
CCTATTTTGCTTGATATTCTCCTGATTACACCTATTATCTCAAATTATCTTCCTATTTCCATGCTTGACAAATTAAAATTCAATTTATGCAACTCTAGTGAATTCATCTAAATTATTGACAGATACTTTTTTTGTTCCGCGCACAGCAATACCTTTGAGATTTTTTGAGCCCATTACTGCGCCCATCCCGGTTCTGCCGGCAGCATGTTTCATATCGTTTATGATACATGCAAACAGCACCTTATTCTCCCCGGCCGGGCCAATAAGCGCAGTGCGGATTCTTGTGTCCTGCAGCTCCGTCTTCATAATATTATGGGTTTCTTTTACCTGACGTCCCCAAAGATGATGAGCGGAGCGGATTTCCACGCTGCCATCATTAATCCACAGGTATACCGGTTCCCTGGCACACCCTTCAATTATTAGCGCATCTACTCCTGCGCGCTTAAGGTCGGCGCCCCAGAAGCCGCCGACCTCAGATTTTCCAAAACCACCGGTTAACGGGGATTTCGCACCTACCGCGTTTCGTGCGCTGCCTGCAAAGGGAGCCCCCGTTATAACCCCGGGAGCAAATACAAGTTTATTATCAGGTCCAAGCGGGTCAATCCCCTGTTTAAGTTCATTTAACAGGAAATAACTTGTCATACCCGCTCCCCCGTAATAGGTTCTGTAAAAATTCTCATCTTTGCTTTCCCTTGATATCTCGCCTGTAGTTAAATTCACTCTGATAATATTGCCCCAGTATCCGCCCATACTACTATCCCCCTCGTAAACAATACTTCTTCTGAAATTAAGTCATGCGGACAGCATCCGCGTTTAACAGTCTCTTGGTACCACAATCTCAGTCACTTTCCTATATCAAATTTCCTGATTATCGGCTTCTCTAAACCGGAGGAGTATTTTGCTGTGCCGATGTATTCTATACAAGCATCAAGCGGTTGGAAATTTTCGATTAGACATCTGATGGCGTTTATACTCTCTTCGGTGGTCATATCCACAGCCAGTGAGCAGTGTGGAACCCACTTATTGGGCAGGTATTGCCCTGAAGGGTGCTTGCAGCATTCTTCGGTAAAATAGTTATAGAAGTCTCTATGCAGTTTTAATAAAGAGTCGGTTATCACCGGAGATAAAAACAGAGTATTTTTATCATATGGGAAAATCCCCAAACTGCCAAAGCGCAAGCAAAACTTCTCGCTGCTTTTGGCAAATGCTTCAAGCATTGTATAAACCATTTCTTCATTAATTTCATCACAGATGCCTATTGTGATGTGAGGTTTGCCGAAATTATCCATCATATAAGTATCGGCGCTATTTTCATCAATGCTGTGCAAAAATTTTAATATCTTTTCTTCACTGTCTCTGTCAAATAATAAGACAACTACATATGCCAAATTGTTCACCCCGAGTTTGTACTTTTGGCCGTGAATGCTTTACTCTTCTTTTTGGAGGATCTCCTGCAGTACTTGTGCATAGGCCCGGCTTGCTTCATCTGCAGCCACTAATTCAATATCTCGCGGCGAGGAAACCCCAAGTCCCAGTTCCACAGCGCGGGCAATCTGTTCCTGGGCAAAGATGGGAGTGTCCATGATATTTTTGTTGCTGCCCAGCTTTTTCAGGACTGCCAGGCCTACAGCATCGATGGCGATGCGGTCACTGCCGGCCAGAAAAACATCAGCCGCCTTCCTTGTGCCGGTGGCGGGGCCGCCATCCACAAAGGCTTCAACACCGTCCATGACTACCACAGCCGGAGTAAAGGCTGTATTGATTTCTGCTATCATTTTTCTCATGTGAGGCGAACTGTGGAGCTCGGGCATATACTTATGACCACGGATAGGGACCATACCTACTGCCAGTTTAAGAGCCATTGTAAACACCCCGCCATGGCCGTGCGTTTTCAGGCAGCAGGTGCAGACAAGCGACTCGGCCTCAATGACTGCCCTGGGTATCAGGAAGCCGTCTTTCCAGTGCAAGTCCGGACGTTTAAAGTGAACAAAACCATCCTCGCCGAGCTCATCAAAATTTATTATTTCCAGGCCAAGCTCCAAAGCGAGCTCGGGAATCTTTTTTTCTTGCATGACATCAGAGGTAAGGGGGTAGCTCCGCTCCCCTATGGTGAGCTTGGAGGCGCCCTTTTCCCGCAACCAGAGGGCAAGTGCTTTCAGAGTATCGTTATGTGTGGAGCCCGGGGCAGAATCGGCGGTATTAAAATTGGGTTTTATCAGCACCTTTTTCCCCTGAAAGTCAAGCGAGTCCAGCAATTTAAGCGACTGCTCAACTCCGGCTCTGCGGTCGCGGGTTGCAACCACCGCTACTTTGGCTTTAGTTCTCTCCATTTTGTATCCTCCATTCTTATTCTGTTTTTAGATTGTATAGCTTTCTGCCCGCCGAGAACCTTTGACGCAGTATTGATTTTTGGTATATTATTCATATATACCCAGCTAATTGTAATTGAATTACAAGAATACAAATAATAATAGGTAGAGGGTTAGTCTTTATTCAGCAGGCCGTGGGCGGTTATGTCATAAAGGCATTTTATTATATCTTCATTACTGTAAGGCTTTTTCATCAGGGAGCGGTAGGAAAATGTTTCAAGCAGTGACAGGATTGCAAAGCAGGCAATTTCGCTGTTAACAGGGCGGAGGATATCTTTGTCAATGCAGCTGTCCAGGTCTTGTTTAAGGGGATCTATCCAGTAGTGCTGGAGAATATCTATGGCTTTATTCTTAAGGTGGTCATCCTCATTGAGAAGGGATTCTTTGAGCATTTGCATTACTATAATCTTTTCCCTGGTGTTGCGTGTGAATGTAAAGGCCCGCATGATAAGGCGCTGTGCCGGATTCTTCTCCTGATTGATTTCCTCGTTGGCCTTTTGGGAAAAGGCATCAATCAGCTTTCCCATACAGGAATAATATAAATCTTTCTTGTTTTTAAAGTAATAATAAAAAGCCGATTTTGTGATACCCACTGCTTTTACAATCTCGGAGATGGAAGCGCGGTGGTAGCTTTTGTGCATGAAGATATGAGTTGCGGCATCAATGATTTGTGAGCGTGTCTTAGATTCGCCGCTTGCATTATGTTTATGTTTGTGCAGTGATTTTTTTGATGAACTATCTCCATCCCATAACTCTGCAGAGCAGAGTAGGGGTGTCCCGTTTTTTTTGCATTGGAGTAAAAATAATAATTTGTCTAGATGGCTGTCGTCATAGTAGGCCTGGTTCCCCTTTTTTATTGTGGGCGGGTGAAGATAGCCTTTCTTCAGATAGTAGTGAATCAGTTTGCTGCTGATACCGGTGCGCCTGGAAAGTTCACTTATCCTTATCAGTTGTTCCCACTGAACCGCCAAGAGCGCTCACTCCTTTTCCTTACTGTTATACAACTATTAGACACTTGTTGGATAATATCCTTCCAACTTCATATAAATAGACAGAAATATTTGGCTATTCAAATTTAAATAGATTTAAATGTTGTTTAAACTAACTCAATGTTTTACTATATTACCTAACAGCAGAAGTAAACGAAGGAAAATGTTTCAGAGCGCATATTTTAACAAGGAGGTTGATATGGGTGGTTGATTTTGGCCTGACTGAAGAACAGAAAGCGATGCAGAAAATGGTGCACGAGTTTGCGGAGAAGGAAATCCGGCCACGCGCGGAAGAATACGACCAGTCAGAAGATTTCCCCTGGGACGTGGTGAAAAAAGCAGCCAAACTGGGGCTGACACACTTCTGGTTTCCGGAAGAATACGGCGGGATTGGCGAAACAGATGCCATCACTCACTTTATAGTAGCTGAGGAACTGTGCTGGGGCTGCGCCGGTATCGGCACCTCCATCCTGAGCACCGGGCTTGCCGCCTCCGCCATTATGGTTATGGGCACCGATGAGCAAAAGAAAAAGTATATCGGGCGTTTTTGCGACCCGGACAACCCGCGGCTTGGCGCAATGTGTCTGACCGAGCCCGAAGCCGGCTCCGATGTCTCCAACATCTCCACCACGGCTAAGCTGGATGGAGACGAATATGTCTTAAACGGCACCAAGTGCTTTATCACCAACGGCGGCATCGCCGACGTGCACGTGGTCTTTGCCACCACAGACAGGAGCCTGGGCTGGGCCGGATTGGCAGCATTCATTATTGATAAAGACACACCTGGTTTATCCATGGGGAAGAAAGAGAAAAAGATGGGAGTGCGCGCTTCTCACACCGCAGAAGTGGTCATGGCCGATTGCCGCATCCCCAAAGCCAACCGCCTCGGCGGGGAACCGGGTGAACCCGGGTCCACCTCAGGCGCCTTTGGAGCCATCTCCATGCTGGAGCATTCGCGGCCGGGAGTTGGCGCCAGCGCTCTTGGCATCGCAAGGGCAGCTTACGAATACGCCCTGGAATACAGTAAAAACAGGGTGCAGTTCAGAAAGCCCATCCATCTGCATCAGGGGATCGGGTTCAAGCTGGCCGATATGGCCACCAAGATTGATGCCGCACGTCTCTTAATCTGGCGGGCAGGCTGGATGGTCAACAATCGCATCCCCTTCCAGCGCGGCGAAGGCAGCATGTCCAAACTCTATGCCGGAGACGTGGCCATGGAAGTGACTGTGGACGCCTTGCAGGTACTTGGCGGCTATGGCTACATGCGGGACTACCCGGTGGAGAGATGGGTACGCGATGCCAAGATCTATCAGATCTGGGAGGGCACAGCAGAGGTTCAGCGCATGGTTATCTCCCGCGCCATCGCCGCCCACGGCAAGTAGTACAGGAGCAACGGTTTTAATGTTATGTCAAAAACAGTTTCTTAAGACAGGGGTCGCTACAATTAAAAACTTAGTAAGGGGGTAATAAAATGGCTTTTGCTGATATTTTCAATATGGTACAAAAGAGGGTCAGTGAAGGGGACCCCGCCAAAGCCAAGGGTGTAAACGGAGTATTCCAGTTTGAGCTTACCGGCGATGACGGTGGAAACTTCTACCTGACTGTGGCGGATGGTGCTGTATCACTGGCGGATGGTTCAAGCGGCAGCCCCAATGTCACCATTACGATGACAGCTACAGACTACGTTGCCATGATGGAAGGGAAGCTTAATTCCACTTCTGCTTTCATGGCCGGGAAACTGAAAATTAAAGGCGACATGGGCCTTGCAATGAAACTTCAGTCAATCATAGGTTAGCCGGTTTTATACTGCAACAAAATCTAAATTTTAACCATGCGTAGTGACCCCCTGTTCTTGAGACTGTAAGAATTTAATAGTGTATGCCAGGGAGTAGGAAAGGAGTTAAAATCAATGTCTGAAATCAGGTTTGACGGCAGAGTGGCAGTGGTGACAGGCGCCGGCGGCGGCCTGGGGAAGGCCTACGCCCTCCTGTTGGCGAGCCGCGGCGCCAAAGTGGTGGTAAACGACCTGGGTGGCAGCGTTGACGGTTTGGGAGCAGATGCTGCACCGGCACAGAAAGTAGCAGATGAAATCATGGCACTTGGCGGAGAAGCGGTTGCCAACTATAACAGCGTCTCTGAGTGGGAGAGTGCCCAAAAGATTATCCAATCCGCCATTGACAACTATGGAAAAATAGATATTTTAATCAACAATGCCGGTATCCTCAGAGATAAGAGTATCCTTAAGATGGAGTTGGATGATTACCTTAAAATCATGGCTGTGCACTTAAACGGCACCTTTTTCTGCACCAAGGCGGCTTTTGCCCATATGCGCCAGCAGAATTACGGCCGTATCGTATCAACATCGTCCACCGCCGGGGTATACGGTAATTTTGGCCAGACCAACTACGGCACAGCCAAGATGGGTATCGCCGGTTTAATGAACTCAGTCAAACAGGAAGGCGCACGCTGCGGCATCCTGGCCAATACCATCATTCCCACAGCGGGCACCAGGATTACAGCCACTGTTATGCCCCAGGATATAGTGGAAAAGATTAAGCCAGAGTACGTGGCCCCCATTGTAGCCTGGTTGTGCTCTGAACAGTGCAACGTGAGCGGCAAGATGTTTACAGCCGGAGGCGGCTATTTTAGCCGTGCCGCGGTGGTGGAAGGGCCCGGCGTCTTTTTTGACCCGGAACGGGAACTGACAGTGGAAATGGTGGTTGAAAAACTGGAGCAGATCTCAAGCGTTAAGGATGGACGCGAATTTGACTCCGCCATGGAGCAAAGTTTTCACATCATCTCCAAGATGGGGCAAACACAGTAATATTAAAAAGCAAAGGCAGGTGTAAAAATGGCTATTGATCTAAAAGTTGTGGGCAGGGAGCTGCCAACCCTGGAATATTCTTATACACAGCGGGATGTGATGCTTTACGCCCTTGGCGTAGGCGCGGGCGAAAGCCCGGAAGAACTAAAGTTTGTTTATGAGAACGGCTTGGAGGTGCTCCCTACCTTCGGAGTCGTCCCACCCTTCCCCGCCCTGATGGGGATTGTAGGCATGGAAGGGTTTGACGTCAGCCTGGCGTCTCTTTTGCACGGCGAGCAGTACATGGAGATTCGCCGCCATCCTGTCCCCACAGAGGGAGTTCTGACTTCAAAGCCAAGAATATCTGCCGTCTACGATAAGGGCAAAGGAGCCCTGGTCGAGATGGAAGTTGATACCGTGGACGATAAAGGCAACGTGGTTTATTTCAACCGCTTCGGCAGCTTTTTCCGCGGTGAAGGCGGTTTTGGCGGGGAGAAAGGGCCGGAACCCGGCCATGAGCCCCCGGACCGGGCACCGGACAAAGTATCATCAATGCAGACCCTGCCGCGCCAGGCGCTCATTTACCGCCTCTCCGGCGACTACAACCCGCTTCACTCCGACCCCGCCTTTGCCGCCATGGCCGGCTTTGAAAAGCCAATCCTGCACGGGCTTTGCAGCTTCGGCTTTGCAGCAAGAGCCGTGCTCCGGGAGTGGTGCGGCAACGACCCAAATAAATTCAAAGCCATCAAAGTGCGCTTTTCCCGCCCTGTTTTTCCGGGAGAAACCATCGTCACAGAAATGTGGCAGGATGGAGAAGACAAGATTATCTTCCAGGCCAAAACGGCAGAGAGAGGCCAGTACTGCATCACCAACGCAGCTGTATGGCTGAAGTAGCTTACTTTAACTGAATGTAGTAAAATACTACCGATATAATGCTCTGAAACAATGATTAAGGAGTGATTCATCATGAAAGAATGTGTAATTGTCGACGGCGTCAGGTCACCAAACGGCCGGGCCCATGCCCAAAAAGGCTGGTTTCGCAACAAGAGGCCGGATGAGCTCCTGACGGCTGTCTACGAGGAGCTCTTTGCCAGAAACCAACAAGTCAGGCCGGAGGATGTGGAGGCAGTCTTTGTGGGGACGGCTAACCAGACCGGCATGACCAATGATATCGCCCGTCTGGCCTGGCTGGCCGGCGGCTTCCCCGAGTCGGTGGCCGCAAACGGAATCTGCCAGCAGTGCCCTTCGGGGATGGCTGCCATCGAACATGCCGCACGGGCCATCATGTGCGGCGAAGGTGACATTTATATAGCTGCCGGCGCAGAGGATATGCTCCATGTGCAAATGGGCCAGGGGCTGGATTTTCCCCCGCGGCTCACAAAGCGCTACCGGCCTGAGGAAATACCCATGGGGCCCACAGCGGAAAAGGTGGCCGAGCACTGGAACATCTCCCGCCAGGATATGGAAACCATGGCCTACTACAGCCACAAAAATGCGGCGGCAGCCCGTGACGCCGGCAAATTTAAAAGGGAAATTGTCCCCATTGAGGGCGAGCTGGAAGACGGGACAAAATTTATGGTGGAACACGATCAGTGGATTCGGGAGGACATATCCCTGGAAAGCATGGCCACAATGATGTCGCCCTTTAAGCCGGGCGGCGTAATAACCGCAGCCCTCTCCTCTCCTCTCACCCAGGGCGCCTGTGCGCTTCTGTTGATGAGCCGCGAGACTGCTGACCGCCTCGGCTGTGAGTATCATCTCAAGTATAAAGGCGGAGTCATGACAGGCTGTGACCCCACGGTGATGGGTGTCGGACCCATTTATGCAGTGCAGAAGCTTTTACAGCGCACAGGCCTCAGTATAGACGAGATTGACGTGGTGGAAATAAATGAGGCCTTCGCCAGCCAGTCTCTGGCCTGCCTGCGTGAGTTGGGACTGGAAGAAAACGCTCCTTTTAAAAAGACCAACCTTTGGGGCGGCGCTTTGGCCCTTGGCCATCCTCTGGGAGAATCGGGAGCCCGCGTAGTTATTACCCTGAATAACATCATGAAGACTGAGCGCCCTGATGCCCGTTACGGGCTCGCCACGCTCTGCGGAGGTTTCGGCAACGCCAATGCCTCACTGTGGGAAAGAGTAAGATAACAGGCAAGGCTGAACACTCAGGCGGGGAACCTTACCCATTGGTTCCCCCTCAGACCGAGTTTTTTGAATATTCAATTATTTGGAGGTGGCCCTGTTGCATGAAAGACCCTGGCTGAAGAACTACCCTGTGCGCTGGAACCTTAATTATCCGGAGATTTCACTGTACGAGTTTTTGCAGGAAGCTACCACGGAGTATCCCGAGCGGGTGGCCCTTATCTTTATGGGCAGCGAAGTCACTTATAAAGAGATGCAGCAAAATATTGACCGTACGGCAAACGCCCTGGCCGGCCTTGGGGTAAGCAAGGGTGACAGGGTCGCGCTGATGCTGCCAAACTGCCCGCAGTATGTCTACTCCTATTATGCCTGCATGAAACTGGGAGCAATTGTGGTGCAGTTGAATCCCCTCTACACGTCAAATGAAGTTGAATTTGTATTGAATGATTCTGGCGCCAAAGTTATTGTGGCTGTGGATACCGTATTTGGCTCTTTTCATGCTGTGCGCCATAAAGTTGCTGTGGAACACGCCATCGTGGCACGCATGCTTTGGACTGAAGTTGAAGGCGAGAACTTATTTTTTGACGATTTGCTGCAGCAGACACTGCCGCAGGTGGAGCATGCTAAAATCAATCCGAGAGAAGACCTTGCTGTTTTCCAGTATACAGGCGGCACTACCGGGTTCCCCAAAGCTGTTATGCTGAGCCACTTTAACCTGACGTCAAACGTGATACAGATCAGGGAATGGATCACTCCCTACTTTAAGCACCGCAATGATATCAATGACCTTGAAGGAGACTGGTGGTCTTTGGAGAACCGCAGGAAGTACCGTAACAAAGTCACCCCTACACACAGCATCAGCCTCCTACCCTACTTCCACAGCTACGGCATGACTTCCCTCATGAACGGCGGCCTGACCATGCCATCCACGCAGGTCCTGCTGCCTCGCCTTGACATTGATGCGCTGCTTGCCCTCATCAAGCAATACAAACCGTCTACGCTCCCGGCAATCCCCACCATCTATGTGGCGATGGCCAACCACCCGGAAGCGGAAAACTCCAACCTTGATTGCATTGATATCTGCAACAGCGGGGCGGCGCCTATGCCCGTGGAAGTGATGGAGCATTTTGAGAAGCGCACCGGCGCAAAGGTGCTTGAGGGCTACGGCCTCTCCGAAGCTTCTCCGGTGACCCACTCCAACCCCTTTGTGGGAAAACGCAAGCCCGGCAGCGTGGGCTTTCCATACCCCGATACCGACTGCAGGATTGTCGACATTGAAACAGGCGCCAGGGATATGGCGCCGGGCGAGGAAGGCGAGCTTATCATCAAGGGGCCCCAGGTTATGCAAGGCTACTGGAACCGGCCCGAAGAGACTGCGCAGACACTGCGGGACGGCTGGCTTTATACCGGGGATATCGCCAAGATGGACGAAGAAGGCTACTTTTACATCGTGGACAGAAAAAAGGATATGGTTATCACGGGCGGCTACAATGTCTACCCGCGTGAGGTGGACGAGGTGCTTTTTGAGCACCCCAAAGTGCTTGAGGCCGTAGCCGCAGGTATTCCGGATAACTATTACGGTGAGGTGCTGAAGGCCTATATTGTCCTTAAAAACGGTGAGACAGCCACAGCGGAGGAGATCCTGGACCACTGCAGAACAAAACTGGCCAGGTATAAGGTGCCGCGGCAGATTGAATTTCGCAAAGAACTGCCAAAGAGCGCCATCGGTAAAATCCTGCGGCGGGTTTTGGTTGATGAAGAAAGGCAGAAAGGTTCAGCCGGCGCGTAACATAAAAAGGAGGACAGACTTAAAGCGCATATGTCTGTCCTCCTTTTTCTATTATTGTTTTTCTTTAGGAAGCGGTCACCGGGTTGGTAAGGACGCCCAGTCCCTCCACTTCAACCTCCACAGTATCGCCCGCCTGCAGAAAGAGCGGTGGATTCATTGCCGCGCCTACGCCCGACGGTGTCCCTGTGGCGATGATATCGCCGGGTTCAAGTGTTAACAGTCCGGACAGAAATGATATCAGTGTGGGGACTGAGAAAATCAAATTCCCGGTGCTCGATGACTGCATTGTTTTGCCGTTTAAGCGCAGCTCGATTTTGAGTTTGCCGGGGTCCTGGATATCTTCTTTTGTTACCAGCCAAGGTCCGGTTGGCGCAAAAGTGTCAAGAAACTTTCCTTTCATCCACTGCCCGTCCGCCATCTGCAGGTCGCGGGCGCTGATATCGTTAAAATTCATGTAGCCTGCCACATAACCAAGTGCTGAGTCAGCCGCTACCCTGGAGGCACGTTTGCCAATGACCACAGCAAGTTCTGCCTCATAATCAACCTTGTCAGTAACTGGTGGAATATTGACGGCGCTGCCCGGCCCCACGATTGAATTGGCGTACTTGCCAAAAACAATGGGCGCCGTCGGTATGGGCTTCCCAGTTTCTTTTGCATGATCCATATAATTTAACCCGATGCAGATCACTTTGCCCGGCTTTCTCAGAGGAGCCAGCAGTTCAACTTCAGCAACAGGAACCCCGATTTCGCTGACCCACTCGCTTTGCTTCTGAAATGTTTCATGAAGAGAGTGGGCGGCGTCAAGCATTTCGCGCTCCAGTAATTCCACCATATCTGACGGGTATGAGACAGCAGCGGCAGCACCTGTTCTTGACGCCGCATACTCTGCTGCGGCTGACAGGTCAACAACACTGTCATTAATTAAAAAACCGATAGAGTTTTTGTCCTGTTTTTTATAAGTTACAAGTTTCATATATATCCTCCCGTGTTTTAGTTCTATACAAGCTGCCAACAACCTATACAGTAAGACGCTACTCTTTCCAGGCCTGGGGGTTGGAGATAAATTTTGGCTTTCTGCCCTGCAGCACATCAACAATACCCTGCGAAGCCGCTGTGGCCGTTCTTACTATACACTCCTGGGTAGCCACTGCACTGTGGGGAGAAAGCAGGATATTATCAAGCTCAAAGAAAGGATGCACCGGCGGTGTTGGTTCCTGCTGGTATACATCCACCGCGGCCCCGGCTATTTTTTTGGCTTTCAGGATATTGTAGAGAGCCTTTTCATCCACTATTTCACCGCGGGCAAAATTAATAAAATAGGCAGACGGCTTCATCAGTGACAGCAGCTTCTCCCCGATCATGTTCCTGGTCTGGGGCGTATGCGGCGCGTGCAGTGATATTACATCTGACTCTGCAAAAAGGCGCTCCAAGCTGTCATACAGTGTAGCACCAAGGGCTTGTGCCTGCTCAGTATTAACATACGGGTCATAGACAATCACATTCATATTATAGGCAGCCCTGGCTTTTTGCGCTAAAAGTTTGCCGATCTGGCCAAATCCTACAAGGCCCAAAGTTTTAGTGTTCAGGTCAATTGCCTTGTATTCCAATCTTATATTCCAGTTATTGTTTCTGATGCCGTTATCCATGGCCATAACCCTTTTCGCCAGTGCTCCTATCGCCGCCAGAGCATGCTCTGCAACCGACAGTGAGTTTGCATCACCGGTATTTACAACCAGGATGCCTTTTTTTGTGCAGGCCTCAACATCGATGTTATCGACGCCCACGCCGTGTTTCGCCACAACCTGCAGGCAGTCGGCAGCTTCAATCATTTCCCGGGTCAGAGGATAAACCCTGACAAGCACACCGTGGGCTCCCTTGATTTCTTTCACCATCGTCTCCACTGAAGTGTCTGAGGCAATCTGAACGTCAAACTGGTCGCCAAAAACCCTGTAGCCAACCTCGTGGAATGGTTCCATTAATAATATCTTCTTTTTCACAATTATTCCTCCTGCTAATCTGTTTATCCTGATTTATATAGAATTATATCTTCATCCATGTTATTCCTTCATTGTTCTGTTTTTATTTCTGCGGTTAAAAAAATGGCCGACATTAACATTCCACAGCGAAGAGAGCCCGTCAATATAAACGCTTCCATTAATGTCTTTTAAATAAATACCCTTCCCTTCGTTGATAAGAGCGGCAGCTCCATTTTCCTGTTGTTCTTTGATAACTGTGGTCGGGTGCAGGAAATGTCTTTGGTCCAGGCACAGGAGCTCTTCTCTTAACCCGCGGCATTCTGTAGTGCTTTCTTCCATTGTTAACACCTCATCTTATCAAGTATTAGTCAAACAATTAAAAAGCTGTTTTTATGAGGCCGATTACCTCTTTTCTGTGGTTTTGGATTTTCACCTGCCGGCTGTCTTTAAGACGTTCCAATTCTTCAGGCCTGATTAAACCAAGCCTTCTCAGCACTTCAATGATAACGGGGCCGATGGCGCGGTGGTGGCCGTCTTCTATTTTAAGCGCCAGTCCCATACCTTTGTCCATCACCGCCAGGCAGTAAACTCCTTCAGCGCCCTGCTTGGCCAGTATCCTGCCTTCTGTGGCCTCCATGACTGTGGTGTCAAGGCTGCGTGTGCCGGACACATAGTAGGGTTTTTCAATCATGGAGGCGGCAATAGTCCGCAAAGCCACTCTGCGCGCAGCAGAGAAATTGTCGCCGGGTAAAGAGAGCCTGGCGTAGGCCAGAGCCATGTTGAGCAGAGGCAGTCCATATACAGGGACGCCACAGCCGTCTGTGCCAAGTGTTATATCCGCCGGCCCAAGTCCTGTAACGTCGGATATTGTGTCAGATATCTCCAACTGCAGAGGGTGCGCCGGGTCAGTATAACCTGTGGTATCATAGCCCCTGATTAAACAAAGTGCCAGCATGGCGGCGTGTTTGCCCGAGCAGGGGTTGGTAAGCGCAGTAAAAGGTTCATTTTTCCCAAGCAGGCTGCGAGATGCCCACTGTGATAGTGGTGGGGCGGTACCACAGCTCAACAGGCCGGTATCAAGGCCAAGCTTGGTAAAGATACTATGTATACCTGCCACATGTTTTTCTTCTCCATTGTGGGAAGATGTGAAGAGGGCCAAATCCTGGTTGTCAAGTCCGAAATGTTCCACTCCCCCGCTTTCTACCAGAGGCAGCACCTGGAATGGCTTGGCGGAAGAGCGCCAGTATGTAAATTTGCAGGCATCGCCAATACTATAAATTATACTGCCGCTGCTGTCTGCCACCACCAGGTCGCCGCGGTGGATACTCTCCACCACTCCTCCTCTTTCCACATGAACCAGTATTTCGGGCATTTCTTCCTCCCACTTGCCTGTATTTGAATTTTTGTGAAAATTCTAATAACATTAGTAAGATATTTGACTGCTACTGCTTATTTTAAGCAACAGCGGCAGTCAGGTCAATACATAAAACAAGATCTTCAAAGAATCACTAAAATAATTCAGCCTTGATACAAGGATTTCCGCAAAGTGAAATTGAATAGACAAAGAGATTGGTAAAATTTAAGCTTGCGCATGAGACGAAAAAGCATAAGAATTTGGATACAATAATAAATTGGAGGTGTTTGTATGCAAACCAGGGAAAAGAAAAAAATTAATACCTATCATGTGGCACAACAAAGAATAAAGCGCGCTGTGGAGCAGTCAGGACTGACAATGGACGTCTATGAGTGGCTGAAAGCGCCGGACCGCCTGGTGGAAGCCTCAATACCGGTAGAGATGGATAATGGCAGGATACAGGTTTTCACCGCCTACCGTGCACAGCATAACAATGTGCTTGGCCCTTATAAAGGCGGTATCCGTTTTCACCCCGAAGTTGACGCCGATGAGGTGAAGGCGCTTTCAATCTGGATGACATTCAAATGTGCTGTTGCCCATGTGCCTTTTGGCGGCGGCAAGGGCGCCATTTGCTGCAACCCGCGTCAATTGTCAGTGAACGAACTCGAGAGGCTCAGCCGTGAATATATACAGCACATGGCTCTGGTGCTTGGGCCGGAAAAAGACATCCTCGCCCCGGATGTCAATACCAACGCCCAGATAATGGCCTGGATGGCCGATGAGTATTGCCGAATTAAGCAGCACAACGACTTTGGCGTCATTACGGGTAAGCCGCTGGAGATGGGGGGCTGTGTGGGCCGGGAAACAGCCACTGCCCGTGGTGTTGTCTACACTGTTATCGAAGCGGCAAAGGTTAAGGAAATTCCCCTGCCGGGAGCCAGGGTGGCTGTGCAGGGCTACGGCAATGTCGGCTACTTCTCTGCCCTTTTCCTGGAACAAAAAGGGTGCAAGGTAGTGGCGGTGTCCGATTCCGGTGGCGGCGCATATAACCCTAACGGTATAAACTGCAGAGATCTGCTGTTACATAAAAAACTGACAGGCTCTGTAAAAGGATTTCCGGGGACTGACAACCTTGACAACCTGGAGGTCTATGCCGTGGATTGCGATATCATCGTTCCAGCAGCTCTGGAGAACCAGATCACTGCTGAAGTGGCAAAAGGCATCAACGCCCGGGTTATCGCCGAAGGTGCCAACGGTCCCACCACCCCCCAGGCGGATGAAATACTAAAAGAAAAAGACGTACTGGTTGTACCGGATATCCTGGCCAACTGCGGTGGTGTCATTGTCTCCTACTTCGAGTGGGTACAGAATAACTACCGCTATTACTGGACTGAAAAAGAGATTGAGAGCCGGCTGGAACTTAAGATGACCGAAGCTTTCGACCACATCTACAATTACAAATGCAGCTGTGAGGACAACACCACCATGCGTGAAGCGGCCTTCCTTTACGCACTGCGGCGCCTGGCAGACGCCATGAAAGTGCGCGGCTGGTACAAATAAAAAAAATTGTCCCTTTTCTTGTTCATTTAATTTTGAATCCCTCCATTTTAGCATTTTGCTTCTACAGGCACATTGTTGATTCCTGCTTTGAGGCTAAAAAAAACAATAATGGCTTTCAGGTTCTGCCTGAAAGCCATTGTTATCAGCACTTTTTAAATTGAGCCGTTTAGCAGATAGTAGAGAGCTATAATCAGAAGTCCGGCCGTAAACCATAGAAACCATGGTGCAGGCGCACCGCTTTTTTCCTGGTCGTTATTGTTGTTTTTTCCTGAACCGCAGCAGCCTCTCATTTACTGTACACCCCTTTGCTTTGGCATATATTTTTTATAAAGAAACAATAACAGAAGGCCTGCAGCCGCAGTTATAATGCTCAGATACTGGGCCGGGGAAAAGATAAGGTTTGTGCTTGCTGTCCTGAAGAATTCAATAAAGAACCTGTAAACTGAGTAGGAGGCAACAAAAAGCAGAAAAATTTCACCATTAAAATGCTGCTTTTTACTTCTTTCCACCAGCAGGACAAAAATTATATATGCCGCCAAGGCGGAATAAAGCTGTACCGGGTGTCTTTTAATACCCTCAACAGTAACCGCCCAGGGGACATTGGTAACATTGCCATAGATGTCGCAGCCGATACGGCCAATGGCATATCCAATAACCAATCCGGGAGCAAGAATATCTGCCAGCTCAAGAAAGGAGAGCCTGTGCTTGCGGGTATAATAAAAAACCACTGCGGCGCCCCCGAAGAAAGCGCCATGAAAGGAGAGGCCGCCCTGGTGGATGGAAAGGATGCTTAAAGGGTTTGGCAGGAAGTAACCCAGGTTTTGCACTACATACAAAACCCTTGCGCCTATCACACCACCGATAAGCATGTAGAGAAGCAGGTCGGCAACTTTTTCTTTGTCGTAGCCCTTCTTCTCTGCACCCCTGAAAGCTGCATAAGTACCGGCGAGAAAGCCAAGGGCTACCATGAGGCCAAACAAATGAAGTGAAAACCCTCCGATGTTAAACAGAACTCTTGGTGCAGACATTAATTATCCACTTCCCCTTTTTTTTCACAGTGCCCTTTACGTCCGTGCATGCCGCGCATCATCACTATGTGCAGTAGCGGGCAGAGTATAATCATTAAATATGGTAAAAATCTTGCCATCCTAAATACCTCCTACATTTTGTAGTAGCACTGGATTCATTATAATCCATCCCAAGCAGGAAATCAAGATTGCAGGACATGTAAATATAATGTAGAAACTAAAAAAGGAGTATTTTCCTTTAATCTGCGGCTGAAGGGATGAGAAATTATGCGTTACGAGGGTATGGTCTACAGGCCTCCGAGCGAAGCAAACAGTCTGATAATCCAGGCAACAATCGGCTGCCCGCACAACAAATGCTCCTTTTGCGTTATGTATAAGGGAAGCCGCTTCAGAATACGCAAGGTGCAAGAGATTAAAGAGGACCTGGACATGGCCAGGGATTATTACGGTGATGCTGTGAGGACGGTATTTTTTGCCGATGGCAACACAATTATAATGAGAACAAAAGAACTGGTAGAAATCTTCACATACACCAGAAAACTCTTCCCCCACCTGGAGAGGATTACGCTCTACGGCTCAGCCCGCTTTATTGTCCTCAAAAGCCAGGAAGAACTTGATCAACTTAAAGCAGCGGGCTTAGGCCGTCTTCATTCAGGCATGGAATCAGGGGATGATGAGGTACTTAAGTTGATAAACAAAGGGGCGGATGCAGACACCATAATCAGAGCCGGCAAAAAGGTGATGGCTGCCGGCATTGAGCTGAGCGAGTATCTGGTAGTCGGAGTGGGCGGCCGTGCTCTCTCGCAGCAGCATGCCAAAAGCAGTGCTAAGGTGCTAAATGAAATCAACCCTGATTTTATCCGCCTGCGCACTTTCATGCCAATGCCCGGTTCTCCTCTGCATGCACAATATAAAAGCGGCGCGTTTGAACTGCTCTCCCCGCATGAAGCACTGCAGGAGACAAGGCTTTTTATCGAAAACCTTGGCGCCATAGACAGTAAATTGTTAAGCGACCATGTATCAAATTACTGGTATGTGGAAGGAAGCATGCCCAATGACAAGGGCAAAATGCTGCAGCAAATCGACTACGCCCTTACATTGAATGAAAATAGATTCAGGCGCCCTGAGAATGGGGCTCTGTAAAAAGACCGGCTCCGTTAATAGGAGCCGGTCTTTTGCGCACAGGTTTTGTCCAGGCTAAGTAATTTCTTTTTTCAATCTTGCCAGTTCTTCCTCAAGTTCTTCCAGCTCCTGCAGCATGGCCGGTTTTACCGAGTGGGCCGGCAACCTTCCCCGCAGCTCACTGATTTTGTGCTCAATCTTTACAATCTGCTCTTTTTTATCCACTCTGACTTGCACCTTCTGCTGTCTTGTGCTCAATGCCGGTACAGTTGGTTTCTTTAATTCGCAGGACAAAAAGGAGTTTCTGTGAAACAAAGAAACAGCAAAGGAAGACGCCAGCAATAACCACATTAACCACACTGCTAATTCTTTTCTTTTCAAGCCACATCACCTTTTATTTACAGACATGATCTTTAGTTTTGTCATGCTTTGTTGACCTGTGCTCCGGTCCAAACACGACTGTAATATGCACTTTTTTTAATCATTCTGATTACTGCAAAACCTGCTTCCATAAACCACCCCACCAGTAAGGCAAACAATACAGTGCCAATGCCGAGTGGTCCGCCCAGGATGTAACCAATAATTGTCACACTCACTTCCATCATGGTGCGGATAACGCCAACCCGCAAGGAAGTTACTCTGACCAGCGCCAGCATCAGGCTGTCTCTTGGTCCGGCGCCAAGGTTTGTGCTGATATAAAGTGCAATCCCGAAACCGGCTGCTGCTACACCCGTAAGATAAAGTGCAATCCTCTGCCATAATGCTCCGGGCACAGGAACAAAGCCAAGGTTGGCCACAAGATCCACAAACAGGCCTATAAAAATAATGTTGAGCAGTGTGCCGATATATAGCCTGACTTTCAAGGTATAGCTGAGAATGACCAAGATCAGCCCCACCCCCTGGGTTACACGGCCAAGGCTTAACCCTGTAAGGTAGGAAACGCCTAAATGCAATACATCCCAAGGGCTAACGCCCAGGCCGGCACGGACGGTATAAACTATTCCGTTGGCAATGAGAAAATAGCCAAAAAAAAGAGCCACTAAGCGTAGAGCAGTTTTGATAAATTTTGTTTTATTCATTTTTATCCTCTTCTTTGTTCTGTGCTTCCAAGTATATCACAAGTTTGCGCGCTATTAAAAGAGTAAAAACTATACTAAAGGGTAAAAAGTAAAATCCTTTAACTTAAATGTTCTGCCCAGGGCAGAACAAAGGAGGCCTATCCATGAATTACTGGCTGCTTAAAACAGAACCTGAAGATTTTTCCTTCCATGATCTGGTGCAGGCAGGAGAAGAAATATGGGACGGCGTACGCAACGCCAAGGCGCAAAAGAACATGCGCTCCATGCAGCCGGGAGACCTTGCTTTTATCTACCATACAGGCAGAGAAAAAGCTGTCACAGGGGTTGCTGAGATTGCGTCGGCGGCTTTTCCCGACCCGTCAGATGCCAAATTTGCCGCTGTAAAGTTAAGTGCGCGCCACCCCCTGCCACGGCCTGTAACCCTGGCAGAAATAAAGGCGCTGCCGCAGTTTGCCGACTGGGAGCTGGTAAGGCTGCCAAGGCTTTCAGTGATGAATGTACCGCCTGCACACTGGCAGGCGGTACTTACAATGGCCGTCACAGGACCAGACAGGAGAGTGCCATGAAAATAGGAGTCATCAGCGATACTCATATCCCCAATCGTACCCGCCTGCTGCCGCCTGCTTTGTTTAAAATCCTGGCAGATGTGGACCTCATCCTGCATGCAGGCGATATCACAGACGAGGATGTGCTGGCAGAGCTGTCGGCAATGGCGCCTGTGGAGGCGGTGGCCGGCAATATGGACTCATACCTGCTCTCCACACGTCTTGGCAGGCGCAAAATTATTAACGTGGGGAATTTTAACATCGGACTGGTGCACGGTGACCTGGGTGACGGATATGACCGGGCAAAGACGCCGCAGCGGGCGCTGACAGCTTTTAGAGGACAGAAAATGGACTGTATCATATTTGGCCACAGTCATGTAGCTTACAATAAAATGGTTGACGATGTCTTGCTGTTTAACCCCGGTTCACCCACTGACCCGCGGCGCAGTACGCGGCCATCCTGCGGCCTGCTTACACTGGGTGAAAAAATCAGCGGGGAAATTATATACCTGCCGTAAACCGGGAAGGATGTCGTGACTTTTTAAAAAATTGAATATGAGTTGGCCGATAGTCCCAAACTACTTTCAGGTAAAAAAAATAGAAGGAGACTATATGGGACTTGCTCTTAAACCGCTGCAAAAGAGTTGCAGGGAGTGCGGGTATGGCATATAACAGGCTGGAGCGGGATTTTGTCATACGCACACTGGATATCCTACACAACTATAAGGGCCCTTACGGAGTCACCCTGTTAATTAACTGCCTGCTTGGGCTCATTGTTCTGCCAACAGAGAAAAATTTTGAGGGCATCCTTGAAGAAAAAGGCATCCAACTCGCTGATCTTGGTATTAGCTCCTCCGAGTTGCAGTCCTGGGGCAAAATTGAGGAACAAAAAAGAACTATTATGAAATTTGTACACTGCCTGCGCAACTCCATCGCGCATATCAGGGTTGAGAGTTTTGACAAGGACGGTGAGATAAAATCTCTCTGTTTTTCAGACAAATCAGGCTTCAAGGCTGTATTTAGTATTGAGAGGATGAAAGAAATCGTTGAGAAACTTGCAAATATTTATATAGACTAAAAGCCAAAGGTGATTAATTCATCCTTTGGCTTTTTAATTTGCGCTTGAATTATATGGCTTGCACGGGGAGACGCAATTCCTGCTCCAGCACTATGGCGCTCTTGCCGGTCAGGTCGCGGCCTGTATGGTCAAAAGCTTCATGCGGCACAAATACATGGTCATAGCTCAACTGCTGAAGCGCCAGGCGGGCGGCGGCAAGCAAATCATCCACAACCAGCAGCCCGGCAGCCTTAATTGAACCGCCAAAGAAACTGTTTTCTACCACAAATACAGACTCATCCGACAGTCCCAGTTCAGTGGCGGCTGTCTGCATTATAGTTTCTCCAAACTCGGAACAGAGAAATAAGGGCGCTCTCGCATTGCTGTGCGCCAATGCCCGCGTAATTTCCTCCAGGCGCGAGGGGTCAAAGTCATAGTTTACCACAAATCCCGGTGCGGCGCCGCGTTCCTTCCTGATGATAACGTCAATTATACTGCCGTTCCTGCACAGGCAGAGATGCGGGTTGGCCTTCTGCCTGGCGAGGGTAAAAGCATCTACGCGGGTACGGGGCCTTATGCCGTTCACAGAGACAACCTCGTCTCCGGCCTCTACCCCGGCACGCTGTGCCGGCGTGGCAGGCATAACGCCATATACCAGCGGCTTAAAGTCTGTGAGTTTGGCAGGCTCCGCGATGACAGGCATGTCCAGTTCACGGGTGAGGTCAAGTGCCAGGGAAGAAAGATCCTGCCAGGAGGTCAGGGGGAAGCGCAGTTTTTCATGCGCAAATTTTGTGTATCCAGGCAGAAAAAGGCGCGCTGTACGTGCGCCGTTTTCTGCAAGGAAGCTGATTGTTGATACAATATCTTCCTCTGCCAGCAGGTGGGGCATGGCAACCAGGCTGCCGTGAAAAGGTATTCCGCTGGCAGAGAGTAATTTTACCGCAGAGATTGCCCGCTCTGGCTGTGTATCGCCCAGGAGCAGGCGCCTCCCCTGTGCGCTTGCACTGTTTAATGAAACAGTAAACTCCAAGGGTGCAAGCGGTACCAGCTGATCAATTAGTGCAGATGTAAGAAGAGTACCGTTGGTGGTAACAGAGAAAAGGGTGTCCGGCAGCTCACGCCGCAGCACTGATAGAATCTGCAAAAAATCTGGATGGGTCAGGGGCTCCCCTTCGTCGATTCTTGTGGCGGACTCGCCGATAATCACCTTTTGGCCGGGCGTGAGGAATGATGCCAGCTCTTCCACTTCGTGCACTGAGAGTGGCGGCAGGCGGTATGTGGTGATTCCAGGCGGGTTCTGGCGGTGGCTGCAAAAGATGCAGTGCAGATTGCAGGCCGAAGTCAAAGGGAGCACATTATGTACTGAGACAGCCTGCAGCAGATAGGGGTAGTAAGTCTCAGGCATCTTTTCTCTCACTAAGTTTTTTTGCCATGGTGTGACAGATTTCTGTGATATCTCCAGCGCCCATATTAAGCACCAGGTCGCCGGGCCGCACAGCTTCAAGCACTGCCTCCACCAGATCAGACGAGTCGTCGATCTGGGTCACGTCGGTGCCGTACTCGCGCATGCGTCTGGCCAACTCTGCTGAGGTAACACCTGGAATCGGTTTTTCTCCCGCAGAGTAAATTTTATGCAGAAATACTTTATCAGCTCCGCTAAAGGAGCGGGCAAATTCATCCATAAAAAGATGTGTCCTGTTATAGCGGTGAGGCTGAAAGACGGCGATAACCCTGGACGGCTTGCCAAAGCGTGCCGCCTTTAGAGTTGCCCTCACTTCAGTAGGATGATGGGCATAATCATCAACTACAGCCACTCTGTCCTGCTGGTAGAGAAACTGAAAGCGGCGCTTTGCCCCGCGGAACATCTCCAGCCCTGTCTTAATGCGGTCAAAGGGGATGCCAATCTGATTGGCCACTGCCACAGTGGCCAGGGCATTGTCTACATTATGCTCCCCCGGCACCCTGAGTGTAATCTGTCCCAGCCTGTCGTCATCCTGCAAAACGGTGAAGCGGGTTCCCCAACCCACTACTTCTTCATTTGAAGGGCGGAAGTTGGCGCCGGGGCGGCGCCCGTATGTAATGATATTTGCCACGTGGCCGGGGTGCATAGCCGGAAGGTGGGAGTCGTCGGCATTAAGTATGGCGCTGCCATCTGGCTTTATATTGCTTAGAAAGCCGCGGTAAGCTTCCAGCAGTTTGCTAAAATCATCTTCATAGTGTTCGAGGTGGTCGGCTTCTATATTTGTTACCACGGCTATGTTGGGACGGTAGCGCAGGAATGAGTAGTCGCTCTCATCGGCCTCAGCTACCAGGAAGTGTGAATCACCCATGCGGGCGTTGCCGTCGAAATCTGCCAGAACCCCACCGATAAAGGCGGTGGGGTCCAGGCCGCCGTGAGTGAGTACCAGGGCTACCATAGATGTGGTTGTGGTCTTGCCATGGGCACCGGCAATGGCGATACCGTAGCGGCCGTTGAGAAAATGGGCCAACAGTTCAGAACGGTGCCAGATTGGCAAGCCTTTAGCCTTTGACGCCTTTATCTCGGGATTATCTTCAGGTATGGCTGTAGAATAAACAACAAGCTGCGCCTCCCCTAAGTTTTGCGCTTCATGGCCATAGTAGATTTTTGCGCCCTGCAGCGCCAGTTTTTCTGTTATTTCACTCTGTTTCAGGTCTGAGCCGCTGATAGCATAACCAAGATGTAACAAAACACGGGCCAGTGCGCTCATTCCATAACCGCCAATACCGATAAAATGAAGCCGTCTGATGTCCTTCAGCAAAAGCTGACCCCTCTCTCTCCTAAGTCTCGCTTTTTAGTTTATGACAAAACAACTGTTTTTGAACCTGCTCGTTAAAAATGCATTCTATTCCATCACCGTTTTTGACCAGTCGTCACACTTTTGTGTCGTTTGCCGACGAAAAGCAGTCAAAACTAATTGTCGAATTATCTTTCAAACTGTTATGCAAAGTTTTTATGTAACCTGGACACAATCCCGTTATCCTCTTATTTTACGCAAAAAACGGCTTGATTTTGCATGGGAGTTACATAATAATCCACAGTATCCACAATGTTATCCACAGAAAAGAACTAAAAATAGCGGGGATGTCCGATTTTATCCACAGATTTCACAGGTGATTAACATAATTTTATAGTAATCTGTTATTGTTAAAATTATCACTCTGCTTGGAGAATATTGTCAATAACGGGTGTCGCATTAAGGTCCCATCCGGCAAAATGTTTCAGCCTGTATAGGTCAAAGCCGGCACAGGCAACCATTGCTGCGTTATCGGTGCAAAGCTCCGGTGGCGGGCAGAAAAGTTTCCGGCCGTCAACGTACAATGCTTCCTGCAGTGACTTGCGAAGCATCCTGTTCGCGGCAACACCGCCGGCAAGAAGTACTGACTGGACATCAAATTCAACGGCTGCCAGACAGGTCTTTTCTACCAGGACATTTACCACAGCTGCCTGGAAGCTGGCGGCAATATCAGCCTTGTTTATTTCCTCTTTACGCTGGCTCAGGTTGTGCAGTGTGTTTATTACCGCCGACTTTAGGCCTGAAAAAGAAAACTCATACGTGTCCCGCCCCGAAAAAGCTTTTGGAAAGGCAAAAGCCGAAGCATCACCAGACGCCGCCAATTTGTCTATGGCAGGGCCTCCCGGGTAACCAAGCTCAAGCACACGTGCTACCTTGTCGAAAGCTTCCCCGGCAGCGTCGTCCCGCGTGGTACCCAGAAGTTTGGACTCTTGTCGGTTACGCAGGTATAACAAGCTTGTGTGCCCACCGGAGGCCACAAGGCAGACAGCAGGAAATGTAACTTCATGCACCAGGTAGTTGGCGGATACGTGGGCGGTGATATGGTTTACCGCGACCAGAGGTTTACCGGCAGCATACGCCAGTGTTTTGGCTGTATTAACACCGACAAGCAGCGCGCCCACAAGCCCGGGGCCGGCAGTGACAGCGATGGCGGCAAGAGCAGAAAGCTTTACGCCGGCTTCAGCCAGCGCGCTGTCAATTACCGGATTCACCAGTTCAAGATGTTTGCGCGAGGCAATTTCAGGCACAACACCCCCGAACTTGCGGTGAAAATCCACCTGGGAGGAAATTATATTGCTGAGCATTATCCTGCCATCAGCAACCACAGCGGCCGCTGTCTCGTCGCAGGATGTTTCAATACCAAGAATCAGGTCTTGCAAAGGTTTCTCCGCCCTTCAGGCCCGCCTTAGCCGTACACTGTCTTTTAAGGTGCATACCAATAGAATGCTCCAAGCGAAGTCAGTGTAAGAATTAAGACCATGGCTGCAATGAAAATAATCCGGGATTTTCTGTTGTGCAGTGAAAGAAGCAGCCAAAATTTTTCAAACATACCGTTCCTCCTGTTATTTTCTTCTTTGCGAAATCTGCTGCGTTCTGACTTGCTCCAGCTGCGTTTTGATTAGCTCCAGATCATCAAGCCACATAATCATAGCATCTTCGTCACTGTAATACTTGGTACGTACTCCTCGTGGCATAAATCCGAACTTGCAGTAAAGGTTTTGCGCTATTTTATTGGAGAAGCGTACCTCCAGTGTCATCCTGCGTACGCCGTGTGCCAGGGCTTCATAAATCAGCTGCTGCAGCAGTGCGGTGCCCACCTGCAGGCGCTGGTAACGCGGGTGGACTGCCAGATTAGTAATATGGGCTTCGTCAAGTATTATCCAAATTCCCCCGTAACCGATTACCTGGCAGTCATCCAAAGCCACGTAATAAGAGGCAAAACTGTTTTCATCAATTTCACTTATGAATGCTCCTTTAGACCAGGGCGAGGGATAAACCATTTTTTCAATTGCTCCTACCTGTTCCACATGCTCAATCTTCATACGTTCAATGATCATACCCGGATAAGTCTCCTCCCCCTTGACAGCGTGCCAGGAATTTAACCTCTGCCTCAGAGCGCCTGATATACCTGGGCAAAAGTTCAAGGTATGACTTGCCCCGGCCCGCAGAAAACTCTGCAAGGCCCAGCCTGGCCACAGTGGCTGCCCTGTTGAATTCTCCTTCAGGCGGCAGAAAGCAGGCTGATTCTCCCATGGCAGATATAATCGTTTCCCGGTTCACAACTGCGCCGTCGCCAAGAAACAATACCTGCTCTTTCCTGTCAAATTCCGCCAGCACGTCAGCAAGCGGCAAAACACGGTCAGGCTTCAGGCGCAGAGGCTTCTCCCCCGGACGAAAAACTGCATTATAGACCTGGCAGCGCCTGGCGTCAAGCAAGGGGCACAAAAACCCAGGGAAATAGCGCACCTGGGAAGCCAGTACTTCCAGCGTGGAAACCCCTGCCAGGGGAATGTCAAGCGCCTGCCCCAACGCTCTGGCTGTGGCCATACCGATGCGCAAACCGGTGAAAGAACCGGGACCGCTGGCAACAGCCACCCCGCCAAGGTCGGAGGGAGAAAGCGCAGCGTCACGGAGAAGTGAGTATAAGAGCGGGAGCAACCTCTCAGAATGAGTTTTTTTTACCTGAAGCATGTATTCTGCAAGCACCCTGTCGGTGTTGACTACAGACACACCACAGGCCAGGGTGGTGGAATCTATTCCAAGCACAAGCACTTATTCATCCCCTCAATCTCATAATCTCTTCCAGGATGGGGACATATTCTGCACCGTGGGCAGAAAGCGACACCGACCGTTCATTGTCGCCGAGCCTGGCGACCTCTACCGACAGTGCTGGTTGAGAAAAAAAACGCCCGAACTTACCGGCCCACTCTACCAGTGTGACGCCATCGCCCTCCAGGTATTCATCAATCCCAAGTTCAAAGAGTTCTTCATCATCTTCAAGGCGGTAAAGATCAAAATGGTGGAAGGGCAGGCGCCCGTTGTAAACAATAAGAATATTAAATGTCGGGCTGCCGATGGGGCCCCTGACTCCCAAACCTCTGCCAACGCCGCGGGCAAAAACAGTTTTACCCGCACCCAACTCACCTTCAAGCAGGATGAGTGCACCCGGAAACAACCGTTCCCCTACAGCACGCCCCAACAACTCCGTATCCGCCTCATCTGATGTGTGTATTAACATTTAAGAATCACCGCTCACGTTTTATCCTGAACTATTATATTTCCCAGCAAGCCGCTTTTATACTCATAAGCAGCCGCTGCCTGCTTTTCAGCAGTTTTGACAGTGTTGGAACAAGCTGTCAAAACCTGCTGTCTATTGATTATATCGTTTATATAAGTAAAAAACAATATTCAGAGCGCATGGATGGGTGTATGTGCAGCCTTATTTTACCTTTAATAACTTTATTGTTATAATACATTTAGGTTATACTGGAAAGAGAAGTCTGAGTATTGATGGAGGTAAAAATAATGAAAAATGCACGAGAGGTAGTAGGGCTGCCTGTAATTGAATTGCGTCAGGGAGGTTCACTGGGCCGTGTGCAAAGCCTCGTATTTAACTCCACCACGAGGCGCGTGGACGCGTTGGAGATAGGCGAACGTTCACTTCTGAAATCGAGGCTTCAGCAGGTGCCTTTTTCTGCAGTACGAAGCTTTGGCAGCGATGCGGTTACACTGCATGGCTATGACCCGGCACCGGAAGACACCCAAGCACAGGATGTGGAATTACAGGGGAAAAAGCTGTCTGGCAGCCGCCTGATCACTGTTGACGGCACTCTTGCCGGTACGGTTGATGATTTTTCTTTCAGCACTAAAAACGGAGAGCTCGTTGACCTGTATGTAGCACTTGAGAAACCGGGGGGACATCTTAAACTGCCGGTGACATCAGTGGAAAATTTCGGACGTGATTTTATAGTCATCTCAGGTGATTACCTGGAGCATTCCGCAAGGATTAACAACGGTGATGGGGCTGCAAAGCAACTGGTCCATTCCGTGGAAGCAAAAGCAGTTCAGTTTGCTATCAACCGTGAAGCGGGGCAGGATGTATTTGATGAAGAAGGGGGAGCCATCGTCCGTAAGGGAGAAAAAGTTACAGTGGAAGTGATAGAACTAGCCAGGGAAAAGAACCGCCTGGCGCACGTGCTTCTGGCCGCCGGTGTGGGGGAGCTGCTGGATGGCCTCGACTTCACGCGAGAAAAACTGGATACCGGCAGCCGTAAACTACTGGAGGCGTGGCAGGCACTGCGCAACCGTTCACACGAATGGATGTCACGCAGGGTTGATGATGAGCGTGCCGGCCCCACCGGTGAACTCCGAGAACTTTGGTTGCAGCTGCAGGGGAAGTTGTCGCACGGCGGTCATAAGCTGGAAGAAACAACACTGGCAGGGATGAAAAAATATGTGGAGGGTAAAACACTGGCTAATCCGGTCCACGATGAGCACGGCAACCTGCTGGCTGCCAAAGGAGAACTTGTTACCGCAGAGCTTGCAGACCGGGCAGAAGGAGCCGGGAGGCTGACTCATCTTTTTCTCTCCGCTGCAGCCGGCGAAATCCAGTCTGCTCTTACTCCCATTAAGAACCAACTCGGAGATATGCTTAATGATTGGCAGAAAAAAGAGCAGTAAAGTTGATATAATCTCCTGCAATAAAATAACGCGGGCTGCATATCAAAATGGTATGCGGCCCCCGTTTTTTTTTAAGTTTACAGTACGCCTTCTGTGGTGAGTACCTCTTCCAGCATCATGATAAAGCGCTTGTTTTGCTCCCGTGTGCCGATGGTTACACGAACCACGTCGGGCGCGCCGAATATGTCGCCGGTGCGCACAATTACGCCGCGCTTAAGCAGCGCGTTGAACACACTGCGGCAATCGGCAGCAACACGCAGCCAGATAAAGTTAGCCTGGGTGGGCACATGGAAAAGGCCAAGACGTGTAAACTCGCCGGCCAGGAAAATCTTTTCTTCCTCGTTAAGTTCACGGCTGCGCGCTACATGTTCTTTGTCTTCCAGTGCAGCCAGCGCCGCCACCTGGGCCATCATATTCACATTAAAGGGTTCTTTAACGCGCATCAGTGAGCCGATTAACTCAGGATTGGCAACGCCGTAGCCGATCCGCAATCCGGCCAGTCCGTATATCTTGGAAAAGGTGCGCAGTACAATCACATTTTTCCCCTGGTGGATAAAGTCAATTGACTCCGGGTACTCGGGGTCGGCCACATATTCGTAGTAGGCTTCGTCCAGTATGGTAATAACTCCCTCGGGCAGGCTGTCGATGAGCTCTGTTACCTGCTTCCTTCCCACCGTAGTCCCCGTGGGGTTGTTAGGGTTGCATACAAAGACCAGTTTTGTCTTCTCTGTAACAGCAGCGCGCATAGCCTTCAGGTCATGCGTATAGTCAGTTAAAGGCACTGCCACTGTAGTGCCGCCCATGATCTTTACAGAAAAATCATATTCGGAAAAAGAAGGGTCTGCCACCACCGCCTCTTCACCCTCATTGAGGAAAGCCTCGGTGATAAGTTTTAGTATTTCGTCGGAGCCGTTCCCTACGATAAGGTGGCCGGGGGTGACGCCAAGATGCTCACTCAGTGCATTCTTCAGGTAGTAGCAATTGCCGTCCGGATATGCCGAAACCTTGCTTATAGTCTTTGCCATGGCCTCTACTGCCAATGGTGAAGGCCCCAGCGGGTTTTCATTTGATGCCAGCTTAATTGCGTTTGATATTCCCAGTTCCCTTTCCACTTCTTCCACTGGTTTCCCCGGCACATAGGGCTTGATGGCAAGAATCTGGTTGCGAAATAACTCTTTTTTCAATTGCTAAACCCCCCGTCATATTTGGCGATTGTCAATCACGCGCTTGGCTTTTCCTTCACTGCGCGGAATTGTCTTTGGTTCTACAAGCCTGATTTTGGCGCTGATACCAAGTACTGAGTCTATGCGGTTAAAGATTCTCTTCTCCAGTTCCTCGAGACGCTTTATTTTGTCCGAGAACATACTCTCAGATACTTCAACCTGTATTTCAAGCATGTCAAGGTTATTAACCCTGGTCACCACCAACTGGTAATGAGGCTCTGTCTCGCCGATTTCAAGCAGCACACTTTCTACCTGGGTGGGGAAGACATTGACACCGCGCACAATTATCATATCGTCGCTGCGCCCTGTAACCTTTTCCATGCGCACCAGGGTGCGCCCGCAAATACAGGGCTCAATAGTAAGAGAAGTAATGTCGCGGGTGCGGTAGCGAATCACCGGCAGAGCCTCTTTGGTGATGGTGGTAAAGACCAGTTCCCCTTTTTCCCCGTAAGGCAGAACTTCGCCGCTTTCAGAATCTATTATCTCCGGAATGAAGTGGTCTTCAAAAATATGGAGGCCGCACTTCTCACTGCATTCTATGGCCACGCCGGGCCCGATAATTTCACTTAAGCCATAAATATCGATGGCATCGATTTTAAGTTTGCTCTCTATCTGATGGCGCATATTTTCCGACCACGGCTCAGCGCCGAAAATTCCTGCTTTAAGCTTGAATTCTTCCATCTTAAGTCCCATTTCATCAATCACCTCAGCGATGAACAAAGCATAGCTTGGCGTGCAGGTAAGAATGTCAGTGCCAAAATCCTTCATCACCATTACCTGGCGCTGAGTATTGCCGCCGGAGATAGGGATAATAGCGGCGCCAAGCAGTTCGGCGCCGTAGTGCACGCCGAGCCCGCCGGTAAAGAGGCCGTAGCCATAGGCGTTTTGCACCACCGAGTTGCGGGTGGCGCCACCGCTGACAAGCGAACGGGCCATCAATTCGGCCCAAGTGGCGATGTCATTGCGTGTATAGCCTACCACAGTCGGTTTGCCGGTGGTCCCTGATGAAGAATGATAGCGAACTACCTCATGTTGCGGTACTGTAAACAAACCGAAGGGGTAATTATCGCGAAAGTCCTGCTTGACTGTAAAGGGAAGATTTTTTAAGTCGTCCAGGCTGCGTATATGGCCGGGGTCCAGCCCTCTGGCCTGAAATGCCCTGCGATAGTGGGGCACGCTGTTGTAAACGCGCTCTACCGTTTTTTTCAGACGCTGCAGCTGCAGTTCCTGCAGCCGGTCTCTCGACATACACTCTGCTTCTTGGTTCCAATACAAGCTAAGCCCTCCTTAAAACTCCTTGAGCCGTTTCTCCTCCGGCAGTGTTTATAAAAATGTCAAATTCGACACAACTGAGTCATTTTCCTGCCTCAAATTGAAATTTGCGTCAGACTCAGGTCTACCCCCGGCATACTGCGAATAAATTTTAATGGACAATCAGTGAAAACTGGTTCAATACTTCAAACCTGACCCCGAGGAGGTTTTATAATGAGAAGAAAAATGTTTTGGCAGCTGGCTGTGTTATTCCTGATTATGGCTGTGCTGGTGCTGCACGATTTTCTGCCTGGGGGGATCATCGCTGTGATGGCCCCGCAGCGCATGGTGCCAATTTATTATGTGGACACAGCTGAGAAAAAAATAGCCATTTCTTTTGACGCCTCCTGGGGGGCGGAATACACTCCCGGGATACTTGAAATACTGCACGAAAACAATATTAAGACCACCTTTTTTCTTACAGGCTTCTGGATTGAAAAATACCCTGATATGGTAAAAAAAATCGCGGCCGCAGGCCACGAACTGGGCAATCACACCTTTACCCACCCTCACCTCAACACGCTGGATAAAGAGGGCATTAAAAAAGAACTGGAACGCGTCCATTTTGCCCTCAAAGACCTGTGGGGCAAGGAACCAAACCTTTTCCGTCCACCTTTTGGCGAATACAGCAACAAGGTAATAGAGGCAGCAGGCGAGCTTGGTTACCTGACCATCCAGTGGAGTGTGGACTCCCTGGACTGGAAAGACCTGAGCGAGGCCGCCATCATCCAGAGGGTGACAGAAAAAATCCATCCCGGCGCCATTGTGCTCTTTCATAACAATGGACGCTATACGGCTGACGCACTGCCTGAAATCATCGCTTTTGCCAAAGAAAACGGCTATCAGATTGTTCCGATATCTGAACTTCTTTACAAAGATAATTACTATATTGACAGCAACGACGGAGCACAGAGGAAAAAAGAATAGGCGTTGCCATAGGCGGCAGATGAACAACGAGTTTTGCTTTACTATATTGCAAAATTATCACTCATTTCTTACTTAAAATTTGTTTTAAATAGATGATAAGTTTATTAAAGCTTTAAGCACGGGAGTAATTAGTAAACCGGTAATTAATTATTTAAACATATCCGGTTTGAGGCGTCGACGTCTTTGCTGCAAACTAAGGAACATTGCTGTTATTACTACAACAACAACGGCGTACAGAATCCGCGGATGACTACCTGATTTTTCTTCGCCTGCCGAAACGGTTGTAGGCATTTATTATACGTTCCTTTAACATCAGGGCATAGTCCCTGATTTTTTTCTGCCACAGGGCAAGCTGCTCGTCACGCTGCAGCAGCCAGGGCAGAAGGTTGTCCCAAACACGGCGGGTAGACCTGTACATTCTCTCCTGAGTGGATGACAGGTAGCGGTCGGCTGCGCGCAAGCGTGGGAAAAGGTAGCTCCAGGCCGCTGCAGCAGAAACATGTATCTTTTCCTGCCACGGTTCAAGAAAGCTGTCGGCCCGCTCAAGCACAGGCAGCGCACCGCGGTAGGCCCGCAGCGAAAATTCGTGTATTCTTTCCTGCCAGGGTAAAAGAAAGTTGTCGCCTTTTTCCAGCCAGGGGACTGCTGTTTCATAAGCTCTGGCAGCCAATACATCTATTTTGTCAAGGACAGGCTCAAGGTAGCGGCGGACAGGCCCAGACCGCTTGTATATCTTTTCGCGCCAGGGCAAAAGATACTGGTCGCCCTGTTTCAGTGTACGCCTGATGCTCGACAGAAATGGGGCAAAGACATCTTTTAAGTCGGACAGGTGGCCGGTATTAAGGAGGACAAAACCGATGATGATAGCTGCAGTGACGCCAAGCAGCATCATGATATTTCTGGCGGCGGCGCGGTTGCCGGGGCTTGTGCGTGCGCCCGGCGGCCTCTGGGCCTGAAAAGGCGCCGCTCTTTCCCTTTCTTCCTCGGGCCCGTAGAAATAAAAGGCCACCACGTCAGTAAAAAGGGCGATCCCGCCCTCAGCGGCTTCACGTGAGTTTGTGTGCGCTCCCACTTCAAGCAGCAGGTTCATGGGTGTGAGGTCCTGGTTGTAGTGGCCGCGGGCCATGAAAATACCGCGTACCAGTCCGGGGTGAATCTCATCGGCAGTACTTTTCATATCCAGAGCCAACTGGCGGTTTACTGCCATGTTGGGATTTTGCCGTCCCACCACAAACTGCACCTGTGTCACCCATTCATCTTCAATCTGAGTCGCGTAGACATGCCGCGGCACTGCGTCGCGGTGTATATCAAAGATAATATCCGGCCCCTCTTTTAGCAGCCGCTCTGCCGTAGGCCTGGAGCGGCGGTAGGCGCCCCGGTCATGGGGAAGGTGCAGTGTCTCATCGTGAATAACCCTGATCCCTTTTTCCTCCATGGCGTCCTTAAAGGAGGCGCCCACCTGGTGAATGCCTCCTTTGCCGAAAATGCTGTCAGTACCTTCGCTTGGCACATAAGATTCAGCGTTGTGGGTGTGGTAAATGCCGATTAAACGCTGGGGCTCCGTCTCAGGAGCCAGGTCGTTACCCTCTTCTTCGTTGTTTTGCACTGGCAGCACTTTCTCTGCCAGTGCGGCAAAAATTCCTGTTCGCCCGGCATCAAAGACAGCTCCCACTTCCCGGATATAGCGGGCGTAGGCGGTGCGGCCGCTCACCTTGTAAACACGGTACAGCTTATTGTCGCCTGTGATATATTCGTCGCCCACATAGATGCGGCGGCCGGTGACCATAATTTCACGGCCGTTTGTGTCCACCATTCTCCAGTAACGTTCTGCCAGCACGTCATCCCGTGAGATTTCATCCATTTCCAGCATCTCCAGAAAATCCGACGGTTCACGCAGTGCTGCGGTACGCAGTCCTGTCAGTGCAGTCGGAAGCACAAGCAAAAGAAAAAGAGCAAGTATAATTAGAACACTGCGTTTCATGAGCGCGGGCCTCCCTGCAAACGTTCAAGAATTTCGCCTACCAGCTCGGCGAGCAGCACAGCACCCATGCCGCTGATAACCGCGGCGCCAAAAACACCTGTAGAACCAAGCACAATGGGGACATGCAGCTGGTAGAAGAACAGGTTTTCACTCCAGGCAAGGATATCGGTGAGAATCACACCAAAAACTCCGCCCACGAACGCCGCCCGGCGCGAGCGGCCCAAAGCATACGCAGTGATAGCAGCTATAATGGCTGGCACAAACAGCGGGTCCACGTCAAAACCAAAATCCCCGTGCAGGGGCAGTATTTTTTCACTGAAAAAAGTGGTCACAGCTACCACACCGGAAGTTAAAAGAGCCCTGCGCTTTTCCACCGCCTCATCGGCAGTGACAATCAGGTACACCGCCACACCTACCGGCACCAGCGCTCCTCCTATATTCACTGACAGACCGCCAACAAGTGGAATGTTGGGCAGAAAACCTGCGGCCAGCATGGCCAGCAGTATAACCAGCGCCTGCTTTTTAGTCAGCCGCATCCTGTCCAGGACGCGGTGGAGAAAACCAAGGTAAATCAAGGCAGTTACCGCCGCCAGGCTTAGCATTCCTATGTTTGTGACAAACAAATAATTCACCCTTCCCTGTCTGTATGGGTTTTTTAGTTTTCCCCAGTAGCGCAAAAAAAACCGCCGGTCATTACCGGCAGTTTTGGCTACACACAAATTATCGTGCATCTCATATACTGTATTACGGTTAAACAGGCCGTCTTGTGCCCCAAGCAGGGCCAGATTCTGGTATTAAATGATAAATACATCAGCCTGAACGAGAGAGCGGGTCATTATCAGTGACAGGTGCCGCAGTTGCTGCTGCTGCAGGAGCCGCAGCTGCTGCCGCCACCGGCATCTTCACCCGGACGTCCCTTGCGCTGAATTAAAGAAAAAATTTTTTTAAGTTCATTTCTGCCGCAGGATGGGCATGACAATGATTCGCCTGTTTCTCCAAGCCGGCAGAGTTTTTCAGTTTTCACGCCGCATCTGGCACAGCGGAATTCGTAAATAGGCATTTTAGCTTTGCTCCTTATCTGGTTTATGGAGGTGAAGAATATGTTCCGTCAGATGGTGGAGAAGATGAAGTCTGCAGCCAAGTTTCTCTCCAATCCTATCATCCAGTATATACCCATTTCAATCCGGACATTGGGCAGCAACAGCAACTGGGCAAATCCGTTTTCACACACTAATCAGCAGATTTTTATCTTTCAGGATCCGCTGGCGCTGCAGAGCGCCCTCAGCAGGTATGGCATCACGGCGCAGGCGCCCCACCCGGGCAATGACATGTACGTACTAGCATTGAATTTCCAGGCTGAGATTGTGTTATTTCGCTACCTGACCTGCAAGATAATCGGACGAAGCACCCCAGGCAGCAGCCATGTATTTGCCATTACCAAAAAATACTTTCCGCGACGCGTTATACACTTTGCAATTTACGAGAATAACGGCGTCAGGCTGGGGTGGGTGAACCAGGAGATTTACTGAGCCACATCAATCTTTACTAAACGCACTGTTAAGACGGCATCAAGTTTTTGCAGCTGTGCAAGGATATTCTCATCCACAGGGGAGTCTACCTGCAGGACCATAACAGCCTCGCCGCCAATTGACTGGCGCCCCACCTGCATGCCGGCAATATTTATGGTATTATTGCCAAGCGCAGTCCCGAAACGCCCGATCACGCCGGGCATATCCACATAAGTGGTGACAAGCATATAGCGTGAAGGCACCACTTCCAGCCGATACTTTCCTATTTGTACAATTCTTACATCGTGTTTATTATAGAGGGTGCCGGCAATTGTCTGGGTGCCCTCTGCCGTTTTAACATTAACTGAAATCAGGTTGGTGAAATTCTCCACTGACTTACTTATAACTTCACGCACCTTAATCCCGCGCTGTTTGGCGACTACCGGAGCATTCACGTAGTTGATGGTTTCATTCAGGATTACTGACAATAGACCGATTAAAAATGAATTAGTCAGCGGAGTCACGGGGTAATTGGCGATTTCCCCGCTGTAGAGTATTTCCACGGCTTCCACCTGGCCGTTAAAGACCTGGGTGTAGAGGGAGCCCAGTGTCTTCATCAAAGGTATAAAAGGCTTAACGTCAGCCAGTGTTTCCGGCGGGATTACAGGGACGTTCACCGCAGTCAACAGGGGCTCGCCAAGCAGGGCGTTGATAACCTGTTCGGCCACCTGCACCGCTACATTCACTTGTGCTTCCTCAGTGGATGCACCCAGGTGCGGGGTGACAATGACATTTTCAAGGCCGCAGAGAGGGTTGTCCACCGGCGGTTCTTCCTCGAACACATCAAGCGCCGCTCCAGCCACCCTGCCGGAGATAAGAGCCGCACAAAGCGCCTGCTCGTCAATCAGCCCGCCGCGGGCGCAGTTGATAAGGCGCACGCCTGGTTTCATCATGGCCAGCTCTTTTTCACCTATTATATGATAGGTGCTTTTGGTAAGCGGCGTGTGCAGTGTGATAAAATCGGCATTGCGGTATATTTCTTCAAGGCCGGCCAGAGTAACACCCAGCTTTTCAGCACGTTCCGCGGAAATGTAGGGATCATAGGCTATAATGTCCATACCCATGGCTTTGGCGCGTTTTACCACTTCACTGCCGATACGGCCAAGCCCCACCAGGCCAAGGGTTTTCTTATTCAGTTCAACCCCCATGAACTTTGAGCGCTTCCACTCCCTGGCTTTCATCGAGGAGGCGGCTGCAGGAATGTTGCGTGCCAGTGAAGTCATCATGGCAATGGCATGTTCAGCCGCGGAAATTGTGTTACCCTCAGGGGCATTGATAACAATAATCCCCCTTTGGGTAGCAGCATCCACGTCAATATTGTCTACACCGACACCGGCTCTACCCACCACCTTCAGGTTGATACCGGCTTCGAGCACCTGCCGTGTCACCTTGGTAGAGCTTCTTACAACCAAGGCTTCATAGTCCGGGATTATTTCCAGCAACTGTGCGGGAGACAGATCGGTGAACACGTCCACCACTGCTTTCTCCCTCAGTTTAGACACTCCCTGCTCTGAAATCTGATCACTGACGAGAACCTTCATTGACATCCTCCTCGGTTATACACATAAATTCTTTATCTTAACATAAATTCCCATAAAAATCATGAATACAAAAACGCCCCCGCCGCTTTGGATCGGACCGCAGGGACGTCTTAATGATACCATAGGGCCTGCCACTGTGCAAGTATTATGTCTTGCACCGTATTTATATAAATTCTATACACAATTCTATATAAATTCTTTAAACTATTTAATTTCACGAATTGTACCCTGTAATGTTCATATCATTTTTTAATTGTAAACAATTTTTAGTCCATTTTCTGGGCTTTAATTCTAATTATTGTTGCGCAACGAACAATTGTTTGCTATAATTTTAAAAACGATATGCTACTCGGAAAAGTTAAATATAATTATCAATTCTGCCAGGAAATTTTGTATTTTAAACGAATTAACTAGACAAGGTAATAAACTCTTAGATAGACAAACATTTCAAATGAATAAGTACTGTGAAAAGGAGAAAAAAATGAGCATACTTAATTACCCCCAACATACCACCGACTTGTTAGCTGAAATAAAGGGTGCTATAGATGAGAAACTTACTAACTTTGGTGTAGCCATTTTACCTCCCCAAGATGTTACCAAAACACTCTTTTTGATGCAACTTCTTAAATTTCAATTTGATGTGACAATGCTTGACCCCTGGTATAATAAGGGCTTTGGTGGTATTCAAGATAACTATCTGTACTTTTTTTTAGATGTGATTAAAGAATCTGGGGAAATTTCGCAACATGTATATTTTTGGGGATTTCCTGAGATAGTTGCTCTGTTCATTGAACGTATTCCAATGCCTCTTAGCTTAACTTGTTGGTTGACGTGGTACTATAAAAATAACCCGTCAGTAATCAGAGGATGGAGGTCTAGTCAAAACGCTTGCCTACACCTATCCCAAAAAAATGCAAAACTTTATCCTGAACGTTTCCTGAATGAAAAACAACTTGAACTCCTCAGAAAAGGAAAATTACGTTATATGCCGGGTCCAACTAGTGTTCTCGAAAGTTTTCCGGAGGATATGGTAGAAGGTTGGCCGGAAAATGTCATTGAGTGTCCACTACTAGTTGGTTTTGTTGGCCGAAAAGAACAAACTGGACATCCAGCACAAAAACCGTTTAAAGTGTACGACAATTTGTCTTAATTCCTGGATACGGGATGTTTTACGGAATAGAAATGGATGAACTTGTTAAAGTTGCCGTTGAAAAAGCCGGAATATTACTAGACGATATATCTCATTCTCTCAAACATTTGCAAGTGATATAAAGGCGCTCTCTAGACATGGTTTTGTTATGGTACGATAAATGCATTTCTCTCCAGCGTAAAATCTTAAAATCGGAGATAAATGAATAATACTGAAGCACTGGTTATTAAGAGTACCAGTGCTTCAGTATTTATACACAGTATTTATCGTATTATTCTACTATCTTTTTGCTGCACAAGCCAGAGCGGTAAAGAGTACCCGCGCATGCCCGTGTTGGCCGGCAAGCCATTCCGGGTGCCACTGCACACCAAGGGCAAAAGGATGGCCCGGCAGTTCAATGGCTTCAATTACGCTGTCTTTGGCGTATGCGCTGACATGTACTCCTTTACCAGGCATTTTCACCGCCTGGTGATGAAAACTGTTTACAAGGACAGTCTCGCGGCGGATAAGGCCGTAAAGCAGAGAAGAGCGCATGATCCTGACCTGGTGGATGGGATAATTGCGCGGCGCTTTCTGGTCATGCTGGACAAGGGCTATACCGGCAAGATCCTGGTGCAGTGTACCGCCGGCTGCAATATTAAGCACCTGTGCACCGCGGCAGATACCCAAAAGCGGCAGACCGCTTTTAAGCGCCTGACGGGCCATGTACAGTTCCATGCTGTCTCGCCAGGGCTGGACGCTGCCCTGGGACGGTGAAGCTTCAGCACCGAAATGGCGAGCATCCGGATCTCCGCCGCCGCTTAGCAGCAGGCCGTCAATACACTGCAGCATCTGCTCCCAGCAGCGCGCAGGCACTGTCACCGGCAGTAAAAGAGGCACAGCGCCGGCTTTGGCAACAGCGCGCACATAGGCCGCAGACAGCCTGTTTTCAAAACCAGACAGGTTGCAGGTGATGCCTATACGTACCGGCAAAAGGACAACCTCCCCTGAAAAAAATAAAACGTAACATTTTAAGTTACGTTGATTTGGACATTTAACTTAGACACCTAAAATCAAAATTCAATCAGACCCAGTGAGATTTTCGCCGCTTGATTTACTTTCTGCATAACTTTTTCATCTAGCTCGGTGACTTTATCGAGCAAACGCTGTTTGTCAATGGTGCGAATTTGCTCAAGCAGGATGACTGAATCCTTCTCCAAACCATACTCTTTTGCTTCCACTTCAACGTGAGTCGGCAGCTTAGCTTTTTCGATATGGGACGTAATGGCGGCCACAATTACAGTGGGGCTGTATTTGTTGCCCACATCGTTTTGTATGATGAGAACCGGCCGTATGCCGCCCTGCTCGGAACCTACCACCGGGCTCAGGTCGGCAAAAAAAATGTAGCCGCGTTTTACTTCAGTGCTGCTCACTTCTTACCCACCAACAGTTCTGAAATAATGTTAGCCTCGTTTTCCGCATCAAGGGCTTCATTAGCCAGTCGCAGGTTCAGCCTGGCCATTTCCATATACCCTCTTTGCATGTTTTCCCTGATCTGCCTTTTCTCCCTTTCCTGGAGATAAAGACGCATAGCTTCACGAATAAAATCAGAACGAGTCCTGTTTTCAGAGGCTACAATTCCATCTACTTCCTGCAGCAAGTGATTTGGCAGGCTAATCATAATTCTTTTTGTCTCCGTCAAAGTGGGGCACCCCCTAAAATTAAAACTTTTCTGATACCAGCCCATTAAGCCTGGCTGCTTATGCGGCCAGCGGGCACATAAAGCCTGGGTACACGGTAGCTCACTGATGTTACAACTTCGTAGTTTATTGTATCCAGCCATTCTGCCACTTCATCCACAGCTAACACACTGTCGCCCTGCCGGCCAAAGAGCACCACAACATCTCCCAGGCAGACACCGGGCACATCGGAGACATCAATTACAGTCTGATCCATACATACCCTGCCGGCCACCGGTGCTAAACACCCACGGACAAGCACCTGGCCGCAGTTGGAAAGGCGTCTGGGGTATCCGTCGGCATAGCCCACGGGCAGTGATGCCAACAGGCTGTCGCGGGCGGTGGTAAAAGTGCAGCCGTAAGACACACTGGTGCCGGCCGGAACACGTTTAAGGTAAATAATCCGTGACTTAAAAATCATAGCGGGGCGCAAATCAACTGTGGACGCACGACCCGGCGCAGGATGAAGACCATAAAGGCTGATGCCGATTCTTACCATATCAAGATGAGCTGCGGGCAAATACATGGCAGCGGCACTGTTGGCTGCATGTTTAACCGGAATTACCAGTCCGCGGCCGGCCAGGCGGCTGTCAAGTTCTAAAAAGCGTCCAAGCTGCCAGCGTGTATGAGTCAGGTCATCTCTGTCCGCAGCGGCAAAATGAGTATAAAGGCCGGCCAACTCAAGCCCGGGATACGACGCCACCCTGAGGATAAAATCGTCTGCCTCTTCGCTTGGAAAATAGCCTATTCTGCTCATACCGGTATCCACTTTGACATGGACAGGAAGTTTCTTCCCGCACTGCTGCGCTGCGGCAGAAAATGCCTCGGCCTCGGGTAGTGTAAATACGGTTGGTATCAGGTCGTGAGTGCAAAGGAGCGGGGCGGAGGCGCGCGGTGTAAACCCTAAAACAAGGATGGGAGCAGTGATACCGGCTTTACGGAGTTCAAGGCCTTCTTCCGCCAGGGCCACACCCAGAAATGAAGCGCCGGCGGCAACAGCCTGACGGGCCACTTGCACAGCCCCGTGGCCGTATCCGTCGGCCTTGACAACCGCCATTATACTGGTGCCGTCAGGGATAATCCGTCTGAACTCCCGGACGTTGTGGGCGATGGCCGTAAGATCGACTTCAGCCCACGTCGGTCGTAACGGATACCCGCTCAAATTCTGCACCACCTTCTTTACAGTACCTATTGTATTCCACGGTATTGCTGATTATTCCTGCCATCAATACTCAGCTCTTTGCTGCTTTTTTCTGGATATTCAACTCAGCCTCCGCCAGATTAAACTTCTTATGGATGGCAAGAGCTGCATCCTTCACACGGTTCTGGGCAATCAGGCAGGAGATTCTGATTTCGGAGGTGGAAATAATTTCAATGTTAATTCCCTCTCCCGCCAGCGCCTCAAACATGGCCGCGGCAACCCCACAGCGGTGAGTCATGCCCACACCAACCACGGAAATTTTAGCCACATCACACTGGTGAAAAATATGCCTGGCGCCCACCGCTGCCACTGTAGGCTCAAGCGCAGCCAGTGTTTTAGGGAGGTCATCCTCCTGCACTGTGAACAGGATATCATTTTCACCGTTGCGGCGTACACTCTGGACAATAAGATCCACATTTATGCCCGCTTGGCCAAGTGCCGTAAAAATCCTCGCGGCAACACCGGGCTTATCAGGCACACCAATTACTGCAATCTTCACCTGGTTAGTATCACATGCTATCCCCCGTACCGCAATCCCCGTCTCCATTTTTGTTTCCTCCTTTACCAGCGTACCCGGCTCATTATTAAAACTTGAACGGACGTGGATCACCACACCATGCTCCTTGCCGCACTCCACGGCGCGTGGGTGGAGCACTTTGGCTCCCAGGTTGGCCAACTCAAGCATTTCGTCATAACATATCTCATCCAGCTTTCTCGCCTCAGCCACCAGGCGGGGGTCAACTGTATAGACACCGTCCACATCAGTATAAATTTCGCAGGAATCTGCATTGAGGGCCGCTGCCAGTGCCACGGCAGTGGTATCGGAGCCCCCCCGGCCAAGCGTATTAAGCTCGCCCCTGCTGTCTGCGCCCTGGAAACCTGCAACGACAGCCACTTTACCACCATCAACCGCCTCTTTGATACGCACAGCATTAAAATCTATAATATGAGCACTAAGCGGGGAGCCGTCAGTGAGCACACCTGCCTGGGGCCCGGTAAAAGAGCAGGCCGGGCAGCCCAGGTTATCAAGGGCCATGGCCAAAAGCGACACAGACACCTGCTCGCCGGTAGTCAACAGCATTGCCATTTCCCGCTCCGGCGGGCGGGCGGAAACTGAGTGGGCCAGCGCCTCCAACTCGTCTGTAGTATGCCCCATTGCAGAGACAACAACAGCAACCCTATGCCCTTCTTTCACTGTAGCCGCCACCCGCCTGGCCACATTATAAATTCTTTCCACACTGCCAACTGAAGTGCCGCCGTATTTCTGTACAATCAAAGCCATATTCTCTTCCTCCTCCGGCTATCTTTCCATTACGCGCAGGATGCTGTTGATGGACTTAATAGCCGGCATGGCCTTAATTTCTGCTATTGCCTGCCCAAAGCTTCCTTCGCTCACACCATGTGTTACCAATACTATTTCCGCAGTTTCAGCGTCACTGCGCTTCTGAATAATCATATCGAGGCTCACCCTGGCGTCGCCAAAAGCAGTGGCTAGCGAGGCAAAGACACCGGGCTGGTCTTTAGCCTTCAGGCGCAGGTAAAAACATGAAACCTGCTCAGCAATGGGAATGACGGGCTTTTCACCAAAAGTAGCCTCCACAATACCGTTTTCCACCTGGTGCTTTATATTGCGCGCCGCATCAATGATATCGGCACAGACAGCACTGGCGGTGGGGAGCGATCCCGCGCCGCGCCCGTAAAACATTACTTCACCCACAGCGTCCCCGTTAAGAAAGATGGCGTTAAACTCATTGGAAACAGCAGCCAGGGGGTGTGTTAGCGGAATCAGTACCGGGTGGACGCGAAGCTTAAGGCCGTGATCGTTTTCCTCAGCCATGGCCAGCAGCTTTACTGCGTAGCCAAGTTCTGCCGCGTAGCGGATATCGCGCAGCTTAACCTCAGAGATACCTTCCACATAAATGTCGGCCAGGTTTATCCTGCTGGAGAAAGCAAGCGATGCCAAAATTGCCAGTTTATATGAAGCATCCCTTCCCTCCAGGTCGGAGGATGGGTCAGCCTCGGCAAACCCCTTGGCCTGGGCTTCACTGAGTGCCTCCTCAAACTCTTTTCCCTCCCGGGACATCTGGGTCAGAATATAGTTGGTCGTACCATTAATAATACCACGCAAGCTTAGGATCCGGTTTGCTGCCAGGCAGCGCTTAAGCGGCCTGATCAACGGAATGCCGCCGCCCACGCTGGCCTCGTAGTAAATGTTTTTCCCATGAGCGCCTGCTACCTGCAGTAAGTCGGCTCCATACTGTGCCAACAGGTCTTTATTGGCGGTGACCACATATTTGCCATTCTCCAGGGCACGGGTGATTAAATGGCGCGTTTCTTCCACCCCACCCATAACTTCCACCACAATATCAATTTCAGGGTCATCGAGCACATCCTCAGGCTTGTCGGTGAGCAGTGACGGATCTACCCCGACGCCCCTTTTTTTGGACACATCGCGTACAACTATCTTTTTAACCTCCAGGCGCGACCCAAGCTTACCCGTTATTTCCTCACCGTTTTGTGTCAGGACCTGCAGCACGCCTGAACCTACGGTGCCAAGCCCCAGCATACCGACTCTAATAACTTTTCTGTCCACTGCAATAGCCTCCTATCTTAGTTCTGCCCTATCAATTCCAGTTTTTGTACGCCAGGTACTTCAGCCAGTAACACCAGCAGTTCATCCACATCGGTCAGCAGGCCTTCCGTTTCAAAAGAGATTGATGCGTTGGCCACCCCCTGCAGCGGCAACCCCTGGTTAATGGTCAGTATATTGCCCCTGACGGCAGCAATGGTTTTAAGTACCTCCGAAAGGACGCCGGAAGTGTGCTCAAGTATGAGAGTGACAGTGATAATTTTGCCCCTGCTCGCTTCCCTGAAGGGAAAGATGAAATCACGGTACTTATAAAAAGCTGCCCGGCTGATTCCCACCGACTGCACCGCCTCATTGACAGTGGCAGCCTCACCTTTTTTCAGCATTTCTTTGGCCCGTGCCGTTTTTTGCAGCACCTGGGGCAAAACACTCTCCATAACCAAATAACGTTTATCCTGACGTTCTTTCATAGCCGCCTCCGTCCACATCCGATAGACATATATCCACATATAGTACACATTATAGCACCGCACACAAATCACGGCAAGATAAAATACACTGCCACGTACATCTCACTTCTAAAATTAAAAAATATCACAAATAATTCGACAAATTAATGGTCATTCCTGCCCGGGGTCAGGAGCTAAACATTTAAACATTTGATATTTGTTAGTTTAGAAAAATAAAATTCCAGTGCACTATAACACTGGTAATTTCTAAAGTTCTAAGTATTTATCTTTTTAAATGGTTGATCGTCAGATGAAGAACACGTAAATATCAATGTTTGGACCTGACCCCAGGAATTGCCTGAATGTTTAAATGTTTGGACCTGACCCCAGGTTTAGCCTTTTTATGCGGGGAGGGGAAGGCAGATAACCTGGCCGATTTGTAAATTTTTAGGGTCAAGGCCGGGGTTGAGTGCTAAAATGGCTTGCACAGTGGTGCCCTGTTCACGGGCGATCTTAAACAAAGTGTCACCTGGCGCTATCTCGAGAAACAACCCTGTAGGGCAGGGTGGTACTCCATCTATTCCCATGTTTTTTGTCCCTCCTTTTTACAGATATTCTATTCCTGTGAACGGTGGCAGGTGAAGGAATTGCCGGACGGATGCAGAATTATACCATGTGAAATCTATCATGTTGCATGATAGGACAGATGAAAATGATAGGGGGGGGTAATCTTGCCGCCATGGGTTTACGGAGTCAGTCTTGCAGTAGGAATAGCAATAGGCTATATCATCTTAGGTCGTAAAAATAAAAAGAAGAACAGCCAGCCCGTTGCAAAGGGTAAAAAGAAAAAAATTGAGCCGCCGCCAAAAAAGAAACAGCAAAAAGCAGTTTCAACCAGCCAGACAAAAAACAAGGCTAAAGAAACTGCAGCGTCTCCGACAAAAAAAAAAGTAAAAGAAAATCAGGCCGCCCAGGCAAATAAAAAAGAGAAGAAATCAGGCGCCGCTGCAAAAAAGGAAACTACGGCTGCCCTGACAAGGAAAGACGGCATTAACAGGCTTATCCTGCCGGGATATATACCGGATGAAAAGCTGCCTAAGAGTTCACAAAGGGTGCTGGAACAAGTAATGACTTATCGTGAGTTTCTGTTGCAGTTCCCGGGTTTTGAGGCTGACGCTGGCATTAATGCTGCAGAGAAGGTGTTTGTTGTGCGAACATCAACCAGAAATACCAAAGGGCAATTGCTGATGTCAACCACAGTCTACAAAATATCCCCCGTAAAACTAATCCTGGAATCAGCAAAGGCGGAGTAACTACTCCGCCTCAGACTGTTTAAGAACTCACTCCGCCTCCAGAGATTCGGCTATCTTAAGCATTTCGTCCAGTTGAATGTGGCCGCTTAGAATAAAATCATTTGTCTCGTTGGACCACCAAAGCGTGTTCAGGTCTTCAAGACGGTTTTTCTGATACAGTCCCGAATACCCACCAATATTTACTTCAACAAGGCCCGGTGTTGCATGCACCGGGTTGTTTGTTTTTTCTTTTTGCACCAGAATAAATCCGCTTATGCCGTCAAAAATTAAAATTAATTGCTCTTTGCCTTCTTCCACACTGCGTGTAATTGAGAACAACTTAGCACCCGGAGGCAGATAGCGGGGCATATAAACCGGAAGAGGCCACTCGCTTTTGGCTTCCTCCAGCGAGAGCGGCCTGGTCAGACAGTGTGCCGATACTTCAGAACCAGCTTCCGGTTCGAAATTAAAGAGCTCTGCTTCAAAAGTGGGGTTAAGCACCAAATGAGTGCAATTCAGGCGGTTAAGAACTTCTTTGCCCTGTAGGGTCTCCACAGAAACAGGGAATAAGCGTTTTGCTTCAAGATAGATGGTCACGCTTTCCCCGCTGACCGGGCCACTGTAGGATATAAGGTAGCAATTAAGATGATCTTTTTTTTGCCTGCCATGCAGTGTAAATGACTCCGCTTTAATCATTTCTTCCAGGTAGCCGACAAGCAAAAATGGCGATGGAATTTCCCCGGCCCTATGGGCGTCAAAGCGGTAGTATTCTTTGATACCTACCTGATGGACCCAGATTTGTTCACCGTCACAGACAAATATCTGCTGCTCACCGGCGAAATCCACCTCAATCCGCCAGCGGTCAGGAAACTGCACCCACTGGCGAACAGTGTATCTCTGCTCATCATCCATACTGTAGACAACCGCATCAAGTTCAGCATAATAGCCCTTAAGCTTTGCTGTCTTCTTCTCTACTGTTTTAGCCAGCCGCTCAGGTGTCATTGAGCACCCGGTAAGCAGCAACAGCAGTACCAGCGGAAAAACTCTTAACCTGAGCGCCAACTGCCTCTCCCCTTCGCTTGTTAAAGCAGGGACTTAATGAGATCCTGGCGACTGACAATGCCGACGAGTCTTCCATCACCGTCCAAAACAGGTACACGGTTGACCTGCCGGTCTATCATCAGAGTGGCAATGTCAGAAACAGTTGTATCTTCCCTCACTGTATAGACCTTGGCCGTCATTATCTCCACCACCTTGGCAGCCGTCATTTTCATCAGCTCCTGGCCGACTCGCTTTGGGTCTTCCAGGTAGATGACGCCGCCTAAAATCTCGAGAAATGCCGGCGTATGCAGCTTCTTGTCCTGATAAATCAGGTCACCTTCGCTGACAATGCCCACCACGCGCCCATCGCTGTCAACAACGGGCAAGCCGCTTATTTTATGCCCGGTTAAAATCGCGGCTACCTCTTGAATTGTTGTATCCTTGGTCACAGTTAACACATCGCGGCTCATTATATCCCTTGCAAACATTTTATGATACTCCTCTCTGGATATGTATTTTTTTTACTCTCTGTTTCTTATTTTTAACCAGGCATGAGGAATCCAATCCAGCAGGTCGCCTGCAATCAGTGCGTCCTGCCCTATGGCAGCCGCTGCCTGATCACCGGCTACCCCGTGCAGATAAACCGCCGCCCGGGCCGCATCAAACGGCGCGAGGCCTTGCGCCAGCAGGGCAGCCAGCAGTCCTGTCAGCACATCCCCGCTGCCGCCTGTTGCCATGCCGCTGTTTCCAGTGGTGTTAAGCGCCAGCGAACCGTCAGGCGCTGCCACCAGTGTATGTGCGCCTTTGAGTACTGCCACGGCACGGTAACGCTTTGCCAGCGACAGAGCGGCGCCGGGCCTGTCAGACTGAACCTCAGCCACTGAGCAGCCAAGCAGGCGGGCAGCCTCACCCGGGTGAGGAGTGATAACAGTATCTGCTTCCCGGCTTTCCGCCAGTTTAGGGTGCCGGGCCAGCGCCGTCAGCGCGTCGGCATCAAGGACAACGGGCAATCCGCATTCGCTTAGAATTCCCGCCAGTAGAGGCATTATATTGGCATCTGTGGAGAGGCCGGGACCAACAGCCACAACATTACTGCTCTGCCATTTCTCCCGCAGCAGGAAAAGCGCGTCAGCGCGCAATCGGCCATGGTTGTTGTCAGGGAGAGGCAGAGTGGTGGCTTCAGCAACCATGGCAGCTATTACAGGCTGGACACAGCGGGGACAGGCGGCTGTGACAAGCCCTGCACCGCCGCGCAATGCAGCGCGGGCAGCAAGCACTGCTGCACCGGTCATCCCCGGAGAGCCTGCAACCAAAAGCACTGTGCCGAATGTGCCTTTGTGGCTGTCAGGCTCGCGGCTGCGCAGCAACCCGCAAACTGCTGCCTCCGTAAGAAGCTCAAACCCATGTCCTGTAAGCAGCTGCGGCGGCAGGCCAATATCAACCACTTCCAGGCGCCCTGTATGGTCGGCGCCGGGGAAAAGCAGGAGGCCTCTTTTAGGCAGGCCGAAGGTGACAGTAAAACTTGCTCTCACAGCCTCCCCCAATACACGGCCGCTGTCAGCGCAGATACCCGAAGGGATGTCCACAGAAAGTACAGGCCTGCCGCACCTGTTGACGGCGCTGATGGCCGCGGCCAGCACTCCGCTTACTGCTCTGGAAGTCCCCGTCCCAAGCATGGCATCAATTACCAGGCCTGCTCCTTCAAGTTCACCCTCTAAGGCAGCTATGCCGCCGTCATCTGCCAGCAGGCGGAACGGGTGCCCAAGCCGCTGCAGCATTGTCAGGTTAGACAGCGCATCACCGCGGTAATCCTGGGGGAGTGCGGCAAGCCAGACTGAGACTTTAGTTTTTTTACTCAGGTGGCGCGCAGCCACCAGGCCATCGCCACCGTTATTGCCCGGCCCGGCCAAAATAATAACCTTCTGCTTTGGAGCCAAGTCGCGCGCAGCTTCGACCACACGCAGGCCGGCATTTTCCATCAGGATAATACCGGGGATGGCGAATTCTGCAATGGCCCGCCTGTCAATCTCGCGCATCTGGTTTGCAGTTACAATATCCATAGTGTTCACCTGCTTTAATCATTTAAGCAGTTTTCAGCAGGTATATTATACCACAAAAAATATTAAATTAAGAAGGTTAAACCAAAAGGGGTTGCGCTAATAGCAACCCCATCTAACAAACAATCCAGGCTGCTAGCAGCAGCCGCCGCTGCAGCCGCCGCTGCCGCCGGCAGGAGAAATGCCGACAACACTGCCAATTGCCTGGTGCACAGAAGACATCAGATTATCAAGTGTTCTCTTTGCTTCCAGGTATGAGTTGATAGCACTGTTTTCCATCATTTGTTTCTGGTGAGAACGAAGTTCGTCTATCTGCTCCTGAGAAATTTTCCTCCCCAACATCTGGTCGTCACGTAAACCCTGCTGCAGTTCCTGGAAAGCGTCCACCAGGTTGCAGGCTTCAGTATCATTGTTCATTTCTTCCTGTGCTGAATTAAAATTTTTGTACTCATCGGAGTTAAGTATTGCTTCACCTAGTTTTTGTGCCAGCTCCATTGGAGTGTCCATACTACTCACCGTCCTTTTCTTCATGTTTCCCATCACGTTTATTATTAAGGTCTTCGATCGCTTTATGAAGTGCATCAGCTGCCAGGTTTGAACAGTGCATCTTGTTTGGCGGCAGTCCGCCCAATTCTTCGGCAACCTGCTGATTCGTAATTTTTAATGCTTCTTGCAGTGTCTTGCCTTTTACCATCTCTGTGACAGCACTGCTGGTGGCAATGGCAGCTCCGCAGCCAAATGTCCTGAATTTAATATCTTCGATTACGTCGCTCTCATTCACTTTAATGTAAATACGCATGATATCACCACATTTCATATTACCCACTTCACCCACACCGTCAGCACATTCAATCTCCCCCACGTTACGCGGGTTGGTGAAATGCTCCATTACTTTCTCTGTATACATATCTCCACCTCCTATTTTTTCGCTGAGTAAACAGGTGACATTGAGCGCAATCTTGAGACTATCTCGGGTATTACTTCAAGCACATAGTCAATATCCTCTTCGGTATTGCCAAAGCCCAGGCTAAAGCGAAGAGAACCGTGAGCTGTCTGATGGTCAAGGCCCATGGCCATTAGCACATGAGAGGGATCCAGTGAACCTGATGTGCAGGCAGAACCGCTTGAGACAGCAACGCCCTTAAGATCAAGGCTTAAAATCAGGGATTCACCTTCCACAAACTGCACAGAAACATTGGCATTACCCGGCAACCTTTCTGTGGGATGGCCGTTTAAGCGCACATTATCAATCCCAAGCAGGCCTTTTATCAGCTTATCGCGCAGCCCTTTCAGCTTGCCTGTCTTTTCACCCATTTCCCCCACAGCTAATTCAATGGCCCTGCCTAAACCCACGATAGCGGGCACATTTTCCGTCCCCGGGCGTATCTTTCGTTCCTGTGCGCCGCCGAAGTTAAATACTTTCAGCTTGGTGCCCCTGCGCACATATAAAGCGCCAATTCCCTTGGGGCCGTTAAACTTGTGGGCTGACATTGACAACAGGTCGCACTGCAGTTCATCCACGTTCACAGGAAGATTACCCATAGCCTGGACTGCGTCTGTATGGAAGATAACGCGGCGTTCGCGCGCAATCCTGCCAATCTCCGCAATAGGTTGAATTGTGCCAACTTCGTTGTTGGCAAGCATGATTGTAATTAATATAGTCTTGTCGTTAATAGCCTTTTCTACATCGCGGACAGAAACCATTCCATATTCGTCTACAGGAAGCACAGTGATCTCAAAACCTTCTTCTTTAAGCGCCAGACAGGCATCAAGCACAGCGTGGTGTTCCACCGCGCTGGTGATAATATGGTTGCCCTTTTGCTGAAGCGCTCTCGCCACACCCCGGATTGCAAGGTTGTCGGCTTCCGTACCACCCGAGGTAAAAATTATCTCCTGCGGGCTGGCGCCAATTGCTGCTGCTGTTTTATCACGTGCCTCGTCCACAGCTTTGCGGACTTCACGGCCAAAAGAATGCACACTGGATGGGTTGCCGAAAGTTTCTGTAAAGTAGGGTGTCATAGCTTCAAGGACTTCGCTGCGCACAGGGGTGGTGGCACTATTGTCCATATATACTTTTTTCATTTCAAGTCCTCCTCGTCATGTTTAATCGGTGACATTCCGATTACATCGGCCAGGGTAATTTCATCCAGAACTTCAGACATACGGTCACGCAACTTCTCCCAGATACCACGTGACAGGCAGGCATCGCTGCGTCCGCACTTTCCTTCATTTCCTTCAACCACACAATCCACCGGGGCGATGGGCCCCTCCAGCGTACGAACGATATCGCCGACCTTGATTTTCTCAGGCGCCCTCGCCAGGGTGTAACCTCCCTTGGCGCCGCGCACACTCTCAATTAATCCGGCACGCCGCAGGGGTGCAAATATCTGCTCCAGAAACTGGTATGAAATATTTTCACGTTCGGCAATTTCCCGCAGGGGCACAGGGCCTGCCCGGTAATCAAGCGCCAGAATAACCAGCGCACGTACACCATATTCTCCTTTAGCAGAAAGCTTCATACTCCACCTCTTTTAATCCCGATAAAATTACTCAGCTTTAATTTTAGAGTATCAAACCAGCCGGCCTTAGTCAAGCCCCATTACACATAATTTATAATTATTTTACCACAGCCACTGCCTGTGCCACGGCATGCTCCCTGCTATGGCTCAGCGAAACTGCAATTTCCTTTATGCCAAGGCGGGCAGCCCTTACTTTTGCCCGCTCGCCCAGGCGCACAAAAGGCTCCCCCGTAGACAACGAGAGGATCTCGACCTCAGTCCAGGCTATGCCGCCCGGACTAACGCCCAGCACTTTAAAGACAGCTTCTTTGGCAGCAAAACGTGCAGCCAGGTGCCTGTCTCTAAAATTTCTGCTGCTCAGCTCTGCCTGCTCATCCGGCGAAAATAAACGCCGCAGCAGAAACTGCGGCCGCCTGCGGTAAGCGCGGCCCACTCTTTCAATTTCAACCAAATCGACGCCACAGCGAATTCTCACGTGAGACACTCTCCTAAATTGTTTCCACGCCGCACTCTTTTATGAAAAAAAGCTGAAAACAAGATTAACCGCGCTGCCGGGCACGCAATACTGTGACAGATTCACCGGCCAAGCCCCAGTTGTCTGTTTCCACCTCATCTATGACCACCATAGTAGTCTGCGGGTTCTTTCCCAGCACGTCCACCAATAGCTGAGTCACTCCTTTGATCAGCTGCGCTTTCTGCTCAGCTGTGACACCATCTCTTGTTATCCTGATATTTACATAAGGCATTTTAAAACCACCCTCCCTGATTTTTCTACACATCTACTGTTTGACCCGGGAAGCAAAAATCCTGCTTTGCAGAAAAAAATACCCTTAAAAGAGGGTATTCATACAGCCGGATAGACATTAATTTTAAGGGGAAAATATTTGGCGGAGGTGTGAAAATGGATAGGATAGCCGACGCGCTTTTAATAAAATTCACAATGACCTACCTGTTTACAGTACTTGCACTGCAGGCCTTTATCAAAAACCCGGCAAGCTGGATCTTTCTCCTTGCCCTTGCTGTCACTGTGACGAACTATCTGGTAGGCGATATACTCGTCTTATCCAGCTACAGCAACAAAGTCGCCGCGGCCGGAGACGGCCTGATGGCGGCCCTGGCCGGCCATATTGCAGGCGTAGTTATAGACCCTTTCCGCACAACGCTTTTTGCGCTGATCATTTACGGAGTCCTAATTGCCGTGGGAGAGTACTACTTCCACAAATACCTGCTCACCAACAGGCGTTCCGCCTGACAACAGGCAAAACTGAAACTGTACACAAAATCCCAGGCCGTTCAAAAAGAGTGCAGGACGCGAAGCAAGAAGCCCCGGCACCGCAGGCGTATTCTGTATACGTTGAGGATGCCGGGGTTTTGCAGCGACAAAGTAATGCGCCTTTTTCAACGGCCTTTTACACAGGAGGATGGTGCTCTCTCCAGGGACGGGCATCCTCAAAGGCAGCAGATGCCATCAGCACTGTTTTTTCGTCAAAGCGCCTGCCCACAATTTGCAGCCCTACCGGGAGGCCTGCGGCTGTAAATCCGCAGGGAACAGAAGCTGCCGGCTGACCTGTAAAATTAAAGGGGTAAGCAAATGCCATCCACGTCATGCCCCGTACCTTTTCTCCGTTTATTACAGGGGGGCCCACAGGCCCTCCCGCCCCTGAATCAAAAGCGGCTACCGCAGATGTTGGCGTGAGGAGAAGGTCGTAATCCTCAAAAACCCGCCTGATTTTGTGCCAAAGTTCCGACCGCTGGAACTGGATTCTGGCCATATCTTTATTTGTAAATTTGTCTACCCTGCTGAAAAATGAGCTATAAAGGGGGTAGATTTTTTCTCTCCATTCTTCAAGCCTGTCTTCATTAGCCACCATAATTTCAGTAAGCACCATTATCTGCAGGGACTTTACCATATCGGGCAGTTCCAAAGTAATTTCATCTACCTGGCAGCCCAGTTCCTCAAATACCAGGGCAGCTTTGTTTATAATCTTTCTGACTTCACTATCCACCGTTGCATAACCCAAGTCAGGGCTGTAGGCAACTTTAAGTCCGGCTACGCCCTCTTTCAGGCAAGACTGGTAATCCCCGGGCGCAGACGGCAGGCTAAGCCTGTCACGGTCATCAGGTCCCGCCATTGCCTCCAGCATTAAAGCTGCATCTGCCACGCTTCGCGTAAGCGGGCCCTCGTGGCTGACAGCTTCGCATACCGGCAGGCGTGGATAGGACGGAATACGTCCAAATGAAGGTTTTAGTCCGTAAATCCCACAAAAACCGGCAGGCAGACGAATGGATCCGCCGGCGTCATTGCCGGTGGCGAGCGGGCTCAATCCTGCTGCAACCGCTGCTGCGGAACCGCCGCTTGAGCCTCCCGGCGTCTTTGCCAGGTCCCATGGATTTTTTGTCGGTCCAAAAATGACATTATCGGTAATTGCCACCAAGCCAAACTCTGAAAGGTTGGTTTTGCCAAGGACAATGGCGCCGGCCGCTTTTAATCGTGCAACCAGAATAGCATCTGTATCAGGCACAAAATTCTCGTAGAGGAGCGAACCGTAAGTTGTCCTGATTCCTTCTGTGTATACATTGTCTTTTATCAGCACAGGGACCCCGTGCAGCGCACCGAGCCTGTGGCTCTTTTGTATTTTAGTCTGTGCTTCTTTGGCATCAGCCACAGCCCGTTCAGCCACAAGTGTTACAATGGCATTAAGCTTGGGATTTACACTTTCTATCCTCTGTAAATAGGCATCTACGACCTCCGGCACAGAAACATCCCGTGCCGCAATGGCAGCAGCAAGTTCAGCCGCCGTTGACCAGCAAATTGTCTCCATATCGGCTCACTCCCTTATCAGTCGCTCTTACTACTCCCGCCCAATCGGACATGTTTTAATGCAATTAAAACAAAAATACTGAAAACCAACGAAGCCGGCTTGATATAACCGCCAGAAATGAACGTCACTGACCATTTCTTTTTGTTTCTCCGGATGACTGTCGGCAAACTTTGTCCAAAATTCAATGTTGGCGCCAATGCCATAGGGCTGGCTGGTTTTAAGGCATCTTCCCACATGGGTTTTCCCTTCTGCGGCCAGTGCATTGGACGGGCATTCCTCAATACAGGCGTTGCAGTCGGTGCAGAGCTTTTCCACGGGATTACCCGATGAAAGTTCCATGTCTGTAATGACAGCAGTAAACAAGACCCTGCTGCCCAATTCCGGATGAATGACAAGGTTATGCCGGCCAAAGCTGCCAAGGCCTGCTGCTACTGCAGCATGGCGCAGTGAAACGTCACCAACAGACCCCTTTGTCTGGTAGCTCATCTCCAGAGGATAAGAAGGGGGCACACTCATGGCTTTGGCTTTAAACTCCCTGTTAAGAAAACGAGTCAGCTTGTAGTTGCAGGAACGCATAAACTCCATGGTTTCCATGCGGCCGTTAAAGGCGATCTGCATATTCTCACTCTCGCAATTATCAAGCTCTGCAAATGCCATCACCACCAATGATCTTGCGCCCGGGAAAATACTCTCAAGCTCTGGTGACTTTGGGCTGTTATAGTCTTTTACAGCGGCAAAACCAACGTCGTCTACACCCATGGCAGACACAAAAGACCTGATTTTTTCTTTCATGCTTCTCATCCTCGTTTCTTATAATCTGAATTTTCCGTTATTTTTTTTCTGACATGAGAGCAACCAAAGGATTTACATCATTTGTATAATAATAGTTTGTATACAACTATAATATGCCAATATAAGGCAGCAGTCAATGGTCTAATTGGTAGACTTCAGCGTAACCGCCGCCACCCTCTGCTATATCATACATCATTGTGATATTTTGGTACTCCAGCTTCCTGACACCTGATATGCCAAAGTAGGCTGTCAGCTCTTCTTTTAAAGCAAGGACAAAGAAAGCGATCTCACTTATCAGTTCATCATGGTCCACACGCTCAAGGTAATTGATATCATGGAAACTGGCTTTAAGTGAAAATTCTTCCGGTTCACCTGTAGAGGTTAACAGATAATACAGCTCAACATCGGCGCCGACCAGCACATCAGCGCTGTCATCTTCAAGCAGTAAGAGGCTGATATGGTACATAAAGCTCTGTTCCTCTATCTCCACATTCCCGGATATATGAAGGTTGGGGTCGGCAGGCAGAAATTCATCTGCCACCCACTTAATTAAGCTCTCCAGCGTTTCAGGTTCATGGTAGATGATAAAGTGCTCGTTTGTTTTTGTCAGCGCACCAATAAACTTAAGATAATCCAGCGAGATCATATTTTTGCTTTCATGTTCAAAGTCATATCCTTCGTCCCGCCATCTCGCCAATACCCGGTCAACCACAAAAGTCCGGGGTACCAACTCAAGTTTGTCAGGACGCTGCTCCAACACCCATGCCCTGGCTTCGCGCCTGCCGGCAAATTTCTCAGGCAGTGCAACCGTCAATGTCTCTTCTGTCTCAGTATGCAAGAACCCGTCAAAACGAAGAAAATGCCGAACGAAAAGATCTTCATCACTGTCATATCTTTCTTCAAGCAGAACACTGTAGTTGAGCCCAGGCGAAAATGTGAATTCAATGCCTAAATACCCGTCCGGTTCTTCGACGGGGGGCTCGCTGCCTGTGTCCGGTTCCTCTCCGGCAGGAGGGACATCATTATTCCCCTTACCCCCCGACGGCGGACTGTTATTGTTCCACAGACCGGGTGTACATGCGGCAGTAAACATAAGAACTATAATCAGTACAACTGAGAGAAGAATCTTTCTTTGCATATGTACAACCTCCGCTAACTATTATCTATCCATAATGTATCATGAAAAGCGGCTTGCGGGTAAAACATTTATTTAACAAAGCAGCCTGCCGTGTTAAATTTTCTAAAGATATGACACAGATAGACATTTCGACCCTCATGATTAAATATCCTTTCATACTGCTTTTTAAAGACCGGCATATGTAACATTCTGGATTACCGGTATTTTTTTGTCCCTTGTAAAACTTTGCACAGAGCCATATAATTTCAGTAAAGATGGCAGAAAGCGGGACTGGATATGAGAAAGCTGCTGATTTTAATACTGGTAATAATAACGGCAGCCGTGGCCGGGTGTAAAACAATTCCTGCCGCCGGCCCGGGGGATAAAAAAGAGAAGCTGCCGCTTGAGGAAATATGGGAAGAGAATGATGAATTTGTAAGAAGAGACCCGGTTAAAGAATTGCTCTCTGAGCTGACACTGGCTGAAAAAATAGGCCAAATGGTGATTATCGGGTTTAATGATACGTTCATAGATGCCTCCTTAGAGAAACTTGTGACTGAAAACCATGTCGGGGGAATAATCTTTTTTGGCAGAAATATTAAAGACAGTGCACAACTGGAAGCTTTGACCAAATCTATCAAAGAGCTGAACAGTATGAACAGGCTCCCTCTTTTTATAGCAGTAGATGAAGAAGGCGGCACTGTTACCAGGCTGCCCACTGAAAATACACGCTTTCCTTCCAGCAGGGAACTGGGTAAAAAAAATGACTCAGAGCTGTCTTTTGCCAACGGACAAGCCATTGGGTCAAAACTTGCCTCTTTTGATTTCAATATGAATTTTGCGCCCGTGCTCGACATTCACAGCAATCCACAAAACACTGTCATTGGCAGCAGGTCTTTTGGCGCAGACCCCGGCCTTGTAGCCCGGCTTGGTGTTGCGGTGATGGCAGGCCTGCAAAATAAAGGCATAATTTCTGTCATCAAGCATTTTCCCGGCCACGGCGACACAAGCACAGATTCACATTACGTGCTGCCTGTTCTGAATCATGACAGGGAGCGTCTCGACAGCTTTGAGCTGATACCGTTTAGAGAGGCAATAAAAGCCGGGGCAGACGCTGTAATGACAGCCCATATCAGGTATTCTAAGATAGATGAAAGCGGCAGGCCGGCTACGCTGGCGCCTGCTATACTGACAGGACTTTTACGCGAGGAACTGGGATTTAACGGTGTAATCATCACTGACGACCTGGAAATGGGAGCCATCACAAGACATTACGACATAAAAGAAGCCGCCCTGGAGGCGGTTAAAGCAGGAGCGGACATTTTGCTGATTTCTCATACTTACAAGCTGCAGCAGGATGCTCTGGACGCCCTTCATGAGGCGGTTGAAGCAGGAGATTTGAGCGAACAAAGAATCGACGAGAGTGTGGAAAGAATTATAAGGCTTAAGCTAAATTACAATTTATTCTGAGCCGTTCAGTGGAAAAAGTAAAAACCTCTGGTACCAATCATTTAATTATGGCTGGTGTTATTTTTTATGCTGCTGAACTGAGAAGGTATTGCCTGTACTCCAAAGGTGTCATACAGTTCAACTGCTTCTGGTATCGATGGTTATTGTAATATTCTATGTACTCTATAACTGCTGCTTCCAGCTCTTCATATGTGTTAAATTTACCCGGAATAGTCAAAGAGTCTCTTACAATAAAAAGAGGACAGCTTCAAATTTTTGAAGACTGTCCTCTTTTTATTGTTATCTTTATGGTTCGGAGACTTCCTCGTCAATTCCAGCCAGTGCACGTGCCAGTGCCGCATAGTCATCGAGGGGAGTGTTGGCCCTGACTACCAGTCTGGCGCCGTCGGGAGACCCGCCGCCGTGCATGCAGCCGGGTACGCCGGCGCCGATGGTGAGCCATTCTGCCAGGCGGGCGGCCCTGGCCCGTGTTTCCGCGGACACATTGCCTGCTTTAAGGCAGGATTGGATAAAGGCGCCGTACTCTTCGTGGTTGAAGTCCTTTGCTGAAGGGAAGCAGCCGGTTTCCACCAGTCCGCCGCATATTTCCTGCAGCAGCCTTTTCACTTCATATGGCAGCGTGGCCACGTGGATTTTGTTTACATGGGACATCAGGTCATTGGCGAACCAGACGCCTGAAGGATGGGCGTAACCCATGGCGATGGCGCCGATGCCCATGCCGAATGTGGTCTCGTTGTTGACTGACATCTGGACGAACTTGTCCCTGAATGTCTTGGCCGGCAAGCCGTTGGCGCGAGCCATCAGCACTCCTGCGCCCACCATCACGTCGCCCTGGCCGGTGACGCAACCACCGATACAGGCACGGTAGTTGGCAGTGAAATACCTGATGATATTGCCTGAATATCTGTACTCGCCCGCCATGAACACACGTTCATTGGGGACGAAAACATCGTCAAAAAGAAGATAGGCCTGTGTAGTGCCAGTTTCAACCGGGCTGTCGAAACCGTCTTCCAGTTCGCGGCAGTCGCTGGGGCGCCGGCACTCAACCAGTGTCAATCCCGGCGTGTCCCGGGGTACCGTAAAGGCTACGGAAGAATCACTGTCCGGTTCACGGTAGCCGCTGCCGGGGAGGACAAAGATTTCGTTGGCGGCAGCAGCGCCGGCAATCATCGCCTTGGCTCCCCTCACCACAATGCCGTCCTTGCGGCGCTCCGTTATATGGACATTACTGTCGCGGTTGGCCTGCTGTGAAGGCGTCTTACTGCGGTCGCCCTTGGCATCGGTGAGGGCGCCGGCCACCGCCAGGCTGTTAGCCTCTGCTCGAAGTATCCATTTTTCCAGTCGTTCTCTGTAGTTTGTGCCAAGGTCCCTGTCCATTTCATATGTTACCGCCCACATCACGTTCATGGCGTTCCAGCCCACACAGAGTGCCCCGGCACAGGTGCCGGTCTGCCTGTAGCACTGGCGTTTCATCACCGCATTGGCGATGACATCATCGCGGTTTTGCATCAGGCTGTTGAAACGCATAATCCTATCCCCTGTAAAAGAGGATGTTGTGGTAAACACGGCCTCTTTTTCAGGGGTGTGTGCAGCGTCAAAGGCGCGGGCGTGACTTTCAACCACGAGCCGGGTTGCAGGGTGAGAGACAACGTCCCCGATTAGCTCCCCGAACTTGTAAATATTAGGCCTCATCTGCCGTAAAGATTCCAGGTACTGCTCTCTTGATTTAACGGGCATTGTAAAACTCCTCCTCCCATTTATTGCGGCATATTCGCTGCATGCTACCGGCGGAAAACCAGCCAGAAAAACGAAAAAGCAATCACTCCGAGAGTGGATACAATAAATTTGCTGACGCCTTTGTTGACGCCAAGGCGTGCCAGCCGCTGAGACAGGAAAGCGGCGATCAGCGGAAATCCAATAAAGATAAGGGCAATATAAAAATATCTCTCCATTTGTTAAACAGCACCTCCTAGTACCTGGCGTTGAGGCGTTCGATTTTTCGCACCACTGTTGATGGGTCAACCTCCAGCACTTTTGCAGCTTTGCGGATACTGCCACACTGCTCGATGGCGCGTTCGATCAGGTTTCTTTCCAGTACATCCACGGCTTCCCTGAGGGGCAGAATTTTAATGTTTTTTTCCGCAAATTCCTGCGCGCTGCTAAAAACTCCGTTTCCCCGTAAAGATTTAGGAAGGTCTTCAACCCTGATTGTTTCATCTTTTGACATTACCAGTATTCTCTCCAGTATGTGTTCCAGTTCACGGATATTGCCGGGCCAGTCATAGTCCATGAGGGAATCGACAACAGCCTGTGTCAGCTTTTTATCGATTCCCCACTGGCTGTTGAACTTTTTCATAAAAGTGTAGATTAAAAGAGGTATATCCTCCTTATGCTCACGCAGGGGAGGAATAGTCAGCGGGATTACATTCAGCCGATAAAAAAGGTCATTGCGGAATTTTCCGCCTTCCACCATTATTTCCAGGTCCTTGTTGGTAGCGGCGATAATACGGACATCAACTTTCTGCGGGTTTACCCCGCCCACCTTTAAGATTTCACGTTCTTGCAGGACGCGCAGCAGCTTGGCCTGGAGGGACAGCGGCAGTTCAGCGATTTCATCAAGGAAAATTGTGCCTTTGTACGCCAGCTCGAACATACCCGGTTTACCGTTTTTGTTTGCCCCGGTAAAGGCGCCGGGCGCATAGCCGAACAGTTCAGATTCTATCAACTGCTCCGGGATTGCTGAACAGTTTACTTTAATAAAAGGACCGTCCCGACGCTCTGAATTACCGTGAATGAGCTTGGAAAACAGCTCTTTACCCACACCTGTTTCACCGAGCAGCAGTACAGTGGAGTCAAAAGCGGCAGCGCGCATGGCCTGCTCAATCACATTTTTCATCCGGGGGTGTTTGGCTACAATATTGTCATGCCGGGTGTGTTCGCCACGGAGATAGTCCAGCTCGCTGCTGTATCTTTCCTGCAGTTCCCTGGAGTTGTCGAGTTCCTGCTTGAGGCGGCTTAATTCGGTGATGTCTCTCACGTTGGTCACAATCTTGAGCAAGCGCCGGCTGTCCCCATCGAGAAGAGGGTTGCCTGTAATGAGGACCTGCTTGCCTGTGGCAGTCTTTTGCACCAGTGTCACAGCTTTTTTCTGTTGCTTAACCATGTCAGTAAGGTCTTCACCGAAAGGCTTCCCGATAAGTTCTTCCCTGCAGATACCTATCAGCCGCTCATAAGCTGAATTAAGATGCTCAATTTTACCGTCTGCCTCGGTTACGCAGATACCGTCATAAGATGATTCGATTATGGCCTGGAGTTCGCAGCTCAGTCGTTTAAACGAATCCATCTGCCTGGAGATTTTATCGACTTCCGATATGTCCTGAAAAACGCCGACAGCGCCGATAACTTCACTGTCTTTAAGTATGGGTGTCCTGTTGATCAAAAGTGTTTTTTTACCCACGGTGACCTGTTCTCCTGCTTCCGGCCTGGCGCTGGTGAGGACACTGAAGAGGCCGATGTCGGCAGGAAGATCATTGATGAAGCGGCCGATGACCTCTTTAGCCGGAATTTCCAGTATTTTTTCAGCAGCCGAGTTAAAAGTGAAGACACTGCCGTTGGCGTCAATGGCAACTATTCCATTGTGGGTAGATTCGATAATTGTCGCCAGACGCTCCTTGATAAACCTGACGTCGGCGGAAAAGACTTTTATCAAATCGGTCTTGGTGATGATGCCCACCAGTTTGCCGTCCCCGTCCACCACAGGCAGTCTCTTTACAGGAAGCAGACAGATATCGTAGACCGAACGCTCCGGCTTTATGCACAACACATCACGGGCCATGTACTCTCCAATGGGTGATTCACAATTTTTGCCTTCCATCAGCGAGTTGATCATGTGCGACTTGGTATACATGCCCATTACAAGGTGTTCGGTATCGACTACCGGGATGCCGTCGATGGAAAACCTGCGGAAAATTTCCCCTGCATCCCTTATCGTGCTGTTTGGTGAAAGAGTAACCGGGTTTTCACTCATTACATCTCTTACGGTGGTGTCCATCAGGGCACTTCTTACAGTCACATCTGTCGCTCCTTTCTTTTCCCTGTATCATCGGAAACAGAAGACCGGGAAGGGTATAATTTCAGGTTAGCAGACAAATTTAGAACTGTCAATTATATATGTGTTCGGCTTTTGAGCAAATCGATCAATCTTGGAATTATCAGCTTAAAGTCGGCGATAACTCCGTAGTGTGCATGACGAAAAATATTTGCCTGGCGGTCCTTATTGATTGCTATGAAAACGTCAGGATCTTTTACCCCGCTCAGATGAAGCTGGTCTCCTGAGACACCAACGGCGATATAGAGTTTGGGATGGACGTTGCAGCCGCTTTGGCCTATCATCTGTTCTTCGAGAGCCCACCCTTCATCGACAGCGGGACGGGTTGCCCCCATAACGCCATTCAGGAGAGCGGCCAGCTCTTCGACCAATGCATAGCCTTCAGAACCGCCCACACCGGCGCCGGCGGCCACAATCACAGCAGCATCCGCCAATCCCTTTTCGGCCCGGGGTGACGGTAAAAAATTCAGCACTTTGACGGCTGTGTTGCCATCCCCGGTGAATTGCTCACGCACCACTTCTCCGCGGCGTTCCCAGTCCAAGTCAGGTCTTTGGAATACGCCGGGGGCGACGGTGGCCATCTGTGGAAAGCCGGTGGAGACAAAGACACACCTGCCGCCAAAGGCGGGTACCATCTGCCTCAGGCGGCCTCCGTCATCCAGCTCGAAAGCAGTACAGTGTGCGGTCAGCCCTGCATTTAAACGCGCTGCTGTAACGGCGGCCAGATCTTTTCCTTGTTGCGTAGCGCCGAAGAGAAAGATCTGTGGATGATAGCGCCGGGCCAGACCTTCGAGGCAATGCCCAAAACAGGCTGCATTATAGTAATGAAGGGAGGGATTTTCCACAAGAATGACAGTGTCGGCGCCGGCTGCGAATAAGCAACCGGTAAGGCCTGCTACTTTTTCTCCGCAGAGTACTGCGGTCAGTTTAACAGACAACCGGTCAGCAAGGCGGCGGCCTTCACCCAGAAGTTCAAGAGTCACACCGGCAATCCCGCCGCGGGTCTCCTGCGCATAAACCCAGACATTATTTTGTGCGATCATTTAATTAACCTCCTGTCCCGCAGGTCCAGACGCTTATTTTCCTTAAAATCTCCCGTGCCACGACCTCAGGTTCGCCCTCAATAATTTCAGCGTCTTTTCCCGGTGTGGGAGGGAGCAGGTCTATCATCCGTGTGCCTGAACCTTCAAGGCCAAGCTGCGCGCCGGAGACAGGCAGGTCCGCGGGAGACCACTCCAGTATTTCTTTCCTGCGCGCTTTGACAGTCTCTGAGAGGCGCAAGCCGCGCGGCTTGTTTGCCTCCCTCAGCACAGTCAGCAGCAGGGGGAGCCGCCCTCTGGCCACCAGGACACCTCCGTCGGTAACAGACTCCACTGTCAGCATATTTCCATCGTATACAAACTTTCTAGCGGAACTGAAATGATTGATGCCAAGCATTTGTGCAACCTGCGGGCCCACCTGACCTGTGCTGCCGTAGTAACTGACAGCGCCGCAAAAGATAAGGTCAGGAATGCCAAGTTTTTGCAATGCGGCGGACAAAGCCCTGGCGGTAGCCAGGGAATCGGCCCCACCAAAAGTCCCGCCGGAAAGGAACACTGCCCTATCGGCACCGAGAGCCAGAGCTTCCCGCAAATTTTCTTTTGCACCGGATGATCCCATGCAGATAACAGTGACTTCGCCGCCGTGCTTTTCTTTCAGCGATGCCGCTGCCTCCAGCGCATTGCGGTCAAGCGGGCTGATTACCCGGGGGATACCTTCCTTGCGCAGCGTCCTGGTGACGGGATCGATGGTTACTCTGTGCCAAAGCTTAGGGTCAGGTACGGATTTAAGCAGCACGGCTATCCTTAAGCTCATTTATATCTCCTCCCCGGCAGGTTATTAGTAGCTAGACGGCGTATCTCTTCATGACTGTCCTGGCCATGACAAGTTTCATAATGTCGGAAGTGCCTGCCGAGGGTATCATCAGGTGCGCATCACGCAAATAACGCTGGACAGGGTATTCTTTCATGTAGCCGTACGCACCGTGGATATCGCATGCCAGTTTAGCCACACGCACGGCTGCCTCACACGAGAAGTACTTGGATGTGGCAAACTCCGCATCACAGGGCTGTCCCGCGTCTTTTAAGGCGGCTGCCCGATAGCCCATAAGACGGCTGGCCTCAAGGTCGGCGAACATCTCGGCCAGTTTCCACTGGATGCCCTGCAGTTTGCTGATGGGCTTGCCGCCGAGCACCCGCTGGCCGGCAAAACTGACAGAAGCCTCGATGCAGGCGGTTATGAGTCCCATGGCGCAGCCTGTCATGCCGGCGCGCCCCACCTCTCCCACGGCGTTCAGTGAAATCTTAAGGCCCGCTCCCGGGTTGCCCAGTAGGTTTTCTTTTGGGATACGGCAGTCTTCAAGGATAATATCGCCGGTATCGCTGCCTTTAAGTCCCATTTTAACTTCAGTGCGCCCGCTGCGGTAGCCCTGCATCCCCTTCTCAGCGATAAAAGCGCTGAAGACTCCCGGGTCATCATTCATTTTGGCCAGTATAACGGCGATGTCAGCAACTTTGGCGCCGGTGATGAATACTTTGCGCCCGTTCAGGATATAGCCGTCCCCATCCGGACGAGCCGTAGTCTGAATACCGGTTGGGTCTGACCCGCCTGTGGCCTCCGTAATGGCAACTGTGGCCAATATTTTGCCCGCTGCCAGGTCAGGCAGATATTTTTGTTTCTGTTCTTCACTACCGAAAGTTATGAGGGGATGGATCCCCAGGTGGAAAACCTGCAGCATCATGGCTACAGCAGCCGATACACGGCTGATTTCTTCCAGGATAATCATGCGGGCCACGTGGCCCAGCCCCAAGCCGCCGTATTCTTCGGGGACGGTTACCGCAAAAAAATCTCTTTCGGCCATTTCTTTGAAAATCTCGGTAGGGATTTCATCGTTTTCCTCAATTTCCTCTGCCCTGGGTGCAAGAACTTCCTCGGCGAATTCACGGGCTGCTTTTCGCAACATCTCCTGTTCTTCGTTAAACCTAAAATCCATAATCTTATGCCCCTTTCTTTTGCGTGGTTTGATTTTTGCGGAATAGGGGACTCAATGTCCCTATATAACTCTGTTGCAAGTTTGCTGCCAAGAAATTATTTTAGTTTATTTGCATGAATATAGCCGGTTGATTGCCTGTCTACAAATTGGCATAAAGCAGAAGTGTTGACTATATGCAACGTAATATCAGGTTCAGCAGGGCTAAAAGCTTTGCCGGCAGGCACTTACGGGGTTGCCAGTCCCTGTTGCGTGAGCGCAACAAATATCCTGATATACTGCAATAACGCAACACTTAATTAAAGGAGGCCCCGACGGAGCCTCCTTTAATTGTCTCTTATCTTATTATGCCTGGGCTTTTACTTCAGCTTCTTCAGGCACATCTTTAAACCAGTTGCGTTCAAGCGCGAGGTAAAGACCAAGGCCGATGCCCAATCCCCAGGCAGCGCCCTGGGTGGCAATCATGACGCCCATCACCATGGCAATGCCGCGCTGAAGGTTGTCTTTGACCATGGACATGGCCAGGTAACCGCAAAGGTAGCCCTGAAGCAGCAATGTCAGCGAAAGTCCGATGGCCAGACCGGGACGGAAGAAAGTTACCAGCGGGCCGAGCAGCAGTGCAATGCTCATCCCCCAGAAAATCGAGGTGGCACCTCCCCAGTATGTTTCCTCTTCCTTTTCAGTACTGTTCATGTAGCGGTTCGCAACCAGGGCCTGGCCGCCTGCCCACTGGGGACCGGCCAGTGGCAGGTAAGGGAACAGAAAACCCTCGGAAAGGTTGCGGACTGCGGTGATTATATGGTTACGATTGGGTTCCCAGATCACTTTTTCGTCCTGGCGTTTCTCGTCAGCGGCTTTAAGCAATCCGGCTGCCACCAGTGTGTCACCAAAGGCAATGATGTAAGCCGCAAAAGCCAGGGGCAGGGCGGCCACAAAGACGCTGAAGGAGGGGAAGCCGATACTGAAAGGCGAGAGGGTGGATACCATCTGACCCAACGGCATTGGTGTGAAGCTCCATTGGATTGAAGGTACACCAACTTCGCCGACTATAATGCCAACCACATAAGAGAGAAGAAAAGGAATGGCTATGCCGTAGGCCGCGATAAAGCGAAAAATGCTGTAACGTTTACGCAGTTCTGCCGTGGAGTTGGAGAAAAGCATGAAGAAAGAAACAAAAAGACCCAGGATCAGGGCAATGGGGAACTGGAAGACGCGACCGCCTGCCCTGAATTCGCCCATTAAAGAGGCAAAGGCTGCCCCCAGCAGGATGCCGGCTTTCACGGACATTGGCACCGCGTCCACAACTTTTTTTGCCAGCCCCGTGACTCCCAGGACAAGGAATATAAGACCGACGGTAAGCTGCAGGGCGATCAAGGCGTGAATTCTTGCCAGACCCGGTTCAAATGTGGTCAGAAAAGCGATGTAAAGAGGGATACCGGGTGTAATCCACCCTGCCACCGCAGGGTCGCCGAAATGGGTATGGAGAAGATACATAAAGTTATTAAGAATTACCATGGCAATGGCGATTTCAAAAGGAATGCCCAGCACCTCGGTCATGGCGGCCGTAATCCCCATGGGCACCACGCATAGTATCGCGCCCTGGACGGCATCAGGAAACTCAAAAGGATAATGAATAAAAGGAATACGAAACTTAAGTTTACCGCCGGTATAAGGCTGCTCAGCCCCATACGGCCGCTTGCCCTTGAGAGCGTATTTAGACATACACTGAAGACCTCCTTGTAATCGTTGTATCAGAATATATCAAATATTCTGAGTACTTAATTAAGACTTTTCCTCACGCGTGTTAGTCCTGCCTTTTAAATCAGGCTAGATCTCCTCTTCGGCAGACGCCTCCTTTCGGCATTAGTCTTACTTCGCTCGCTCGTCTACAACCCGTTTTGCTTTATGGGTTGCCCGCGGCAGCGTGTCAGGGGGCAGGATACGGACTTTTGGCCGGATACCTACTGTGTTGTAGCAGCTGGAGACAACCTGGTCTTCCAATGTTTTGAGGTCAACTTTACATCCGGCGCTGTGCTCAACTTCCACAGTAAGGACGGCCAGGTGCTTTTCTTCTGTGACTACCAGGCGGAATTCACCGGTCAGGTTGGAATTTTTACGCGCCACGACCTCGATGTCACTGGGAAAAACGTTAACCCCACGGATAATCAGCATGTCGTCGAGGCGTCCGTGAATACCGTGCAGGCGCAGGTGTGTGCGGCCGCAGTCACAACGTTCTGTTGTATAAGAGACAATATCCCCGGTACGGAAACGAATAAGCGGGCGCGCGCTCTTTTTCAGGGAAGTGAGGACCAGTTCTCCTCGCTCACCTTCGGGCAGTTCTTCCCCGGTGTCGGGGTCAATCACTTCTACCAGGATATGGTCTTCCGCCCAGTGAAGGCCGTCCCTTGCCTCACACATACCGGCGCAGGCGCCGAATATGTCGGAGAGGCCGTAATAATCATAAAGATCAGCTCCCCACAGTTCTTCAATGCGCTGCCGCGTCTCCGGAATTGAGCCGCCCGGTTCGCCGGCAACAAAAATCTTTTTGATGTTCAGGTCTTTTGCAGGGTCAATCCCCATGCTGAGAGCGGTTTCTCCAAGGTACCAGGCATAAGATGGCGTGGTCCAGGTAACGGTGATACCCCATTGTTGAAAAATCGTGAGCAGGCGCTCTGACGGTATGGTGCCTGCCCAGATGCACAGCGCTCCCAGCTTCTGGGCGCCGATAACATCGGGGCCGCCCACGAACAGAGTGAAATTGAGAGCATGGCAGTAACGGTCAGTGGGTCTCATGCCCGAAGACCAGAAGAGGCGAGCCTCATAGTCCTGCCAATCGTCAAAATCGCCGCAAGTGAAAGGAGAAGCGGTAGGCACGCCGGTGGAGCCGCTGGAGGCGGAAAGATAGACCATTTTTTCTTCCGGCACGCAGACCAGGTCTCCGAAGGGCGGAGTTTCCTCCTGTCTCTGGCGAAGCGTGACTTTGTTGATGAAGGGAAATTTACTGATGTCATCCAGGCGCCGTAAGTCTTGGGCACTTATACTGTGTTCGTCAAAGCTTTTTCTGTAGTAGGGTGATTGACTGGAAGCGAGATGCAGCGTTTCTTTAAGGAGTTTTAGCTGCATGTCCCGTATCTGTTCCCTTGACATGGTTTCCAATTTTTCATCCCAGTATTTTGCGTACATTCTAACAAAACCTCCTTTCGATCATATTGATGCTTTGTTCGTCGGTTCCATTTAATACAGTGGAGCCGGCAAAGAGCTAAATAAGCCTTATCACCTCCGGTTGGTCAGTAGACAGAACTATCTATAAGATACGCAAATGTTATGCCAACAGTTTATAATTATGAAAAAAGACCGTAATTACTGGGAGAACTAGAGCCGGCAGCAGGGCAACAGCCTTGCAATCCGGCTCTAGCGTTGCAAATATGCAACGATTTTCCGGGTCGAGATAAGAAAAGCGCCAAGATACATAGATAATTGTCCTGTTGCATTACAGCAACAAAAATCCAAGTGATGAAATTATGCAATAGTATGAAACCGTTTAGAGAGGCAATAAAAGCCGGGGCAGACGCTGTAATGACAGCCCATATCAGGTATTCTAAGATAGATGACAGCGGCAGGCCGGCTACGCTGTCGCCTGCTATACTGACAGGACTTTTACGCGAGGAGCTGGGATTTAACGGTGTCATTATCACAGACGACCTGGAAATGGGAGCCATCACAAGACATTACGGCATAAAAGAAGCCGCCCTGGAGGCGGTTAAAGCAGGAGCGGACATCCTGCTGATTTCTCATATTTACAAGCTGCAGCAGGATGCTCTGGACGCCCTTCATGAGGCGGTTGAAGCAGGAGATTTGAGCGAACAAAGAATCGACGAGAGTGTGGAAAGAATTATTCGCTTGAAGCATAAATACAACTTATAATTTCCTATGCAATAAAAAAAGAGGGCGTACATTGTACGGCCTCTTTGAATTTTATTAGTGGTTGCAGCCGCACAATGTGCCGCCGCCGCCTCTTAATGTCCCGGCAAGATAGCTTTTCACAGCAGTCTCAGAATCTGTCTCATCAGTAGTGATGGCCACTATGCCTGCGGATAACAATTCTTCAAACATCTTTTTACCCATGCCTCCGGCTATAACCAGATCCACATCTTTAAGCACATCGAAAAGAGTAGTATGGCCGTTGCTGCTTGCCTCCGGTTCGTTACTGTGGCATCCACATGCCTGGCTGCCCTGGCGCTGCCTCTCTTCTTTCTTTTGAGCGCCGCCCTCTGCTATTTCGTAAATTATGAAGTTTCGGCTGTGCCCTAAATGGGCTGAAATCGTTTTTCCATCATCTGAGGGTATTGCAATAATCATATTAATGCCTCCTAGTTTTAAACATATGCTCATTAATTAAATTATAAACAGGTTATGGTCATATGTCAATAACTAAGATCTTAATATTACCTGAGTATCAAGTTACCTCAGGGAGACACGGCAACAAGCTCATTGTAAGTGATAGTATCTGTTAATACACAGGCATTGAGCAACCTGTTAAACAGCTGGCCTTTGAACTTTCTGCGATTAAAGCGGAAACTATATTCATCCAAGTACGACTGTAAATGCCTCGGTCCCAGACCATGGTAAGTTCCGGCAATGTAGGCTTTAGCATTGGAAATAATGGTATGTAACCATTTTAAATGATCCGGGTTGTCTTTAAAATTAAACTCCTTTGGTTGATGGAGATAACCCTCTTTGTTAAGCTGAAGATACGAACGATATAGATCGGTTGATAATATGGTTCCCCGGGCAATGTTCTGATCTGCAAATTCTACCAAAGTAGAAGAGGTAAGGTCATCAACTACTTTCATTTTCAAGAAAAGTGGATGGCCGGATTCATTAAGAGACAGACTCGCCACAACCTTGGTTTTTTCTGTGCCGCGCCCACGTTTGCCACCTTCAGTAGGTGCACCAAAGAAGGCGTCATCCATCTCTACAATACCAGCTAAAGTATACTTAGAATCGCGATCACACATTGCTTTGCGAATTTTATGCATTATCAGCCAGGCAGTCGGATAGCTGATGTCGAACTGCTGCGATAATTGAATTGCCGAAATCCCACGTTTGTCGTTAGCAATTAGATAAATAGCCCAAAACCAAATCACCAATGGAGTGCGGGTCTTATGCATAACCGTCCCTGCAGTAACCGAAACCTGGTATCCGCATTCGGCACATTCAAAAAGGTTGCGTTTTGTTATCTTGTAAGCACGTTTATGGTTACACATTGGACACCGGAAACCATCTGGCCAACGGATTTTATATAGATGGTTCCGACAATCCTCTTCGGATGAGAATCTTTGTTGAAACTCCAACCAATTTATTGCTTGCTGTTCAGCCAATCTTATCGCCCCCCGAACTTATGTTCTGATAGCTACATTATAACAAACATATGTTCTGATGGCAAGGGGTTCCTGACCAAACTTGATACTCAGGT
>JGI24120J20309_1000082_pt1 | contig 74208 bp, 78 predicted proteins | sample SubbioAug_CSW13A_FD_20309 | JGI IMG/M metagenome (IMG submission 20309) | reverse complement strand
CACAGGGCGATGCTGGAGCACAACCCCAGCGCGTCATGAGCTACTTCCAGGACCGCCACGTCCGCTATGCGGCTTAGGACTTCACAGGGCCGGATCAATAACAACAAAACGGGCGCCTGCGTGTGCACGTTGCATGAACAAGAAGCTGCTGCAGGCTGCTGTGTCAACGTGGCCACAGTAATTCGGCGTGGCTCAACTTCCGTCAAAACCCACAGTGGGTCGACCGGCGAAGAAGATTTCCACGGATTTTGAGTTTGCGCACCCCGGTGGTCCGTTGGAGATCAAGCCCAGGGCTTGCCCGGATTTTTGTGGGAAAATCACGGCTTAAGACGCAGTAAGGATGAGAAAGGCAACTTGGTTATGACGCCGCGAACTACCCGACAATTTTTCCTGGCCTTTTGAGGCCTGCGGTTCGCGCCTGCCCGATTCCCTTTTCAATCCTATCCAGCGCGGCACCGGTCGCGCTTTTTTGTTTCTGGACACCCATGCTTCACATCACGCTCCCCGACGGTTCCCAACGCGAATTTCCCGGCCCGGTTACGGTGGCCGAGGTTGCCGCTTCCATTGGTGCAGGCCTGGCCAAAGCGGCGCTGGCCGGAAAAATCGGCGACAAGGTGGTGGACACCAGCTTTCAGATCACCGCCGACAGCCCGCTGGCCATCGTTACGGCCAAAGATGCTGACGGTTTGGAGGTGATTCGCCATTCAACGGCCCACCTGTTGGCGTACGCCGTGAAGGAGCTGTTTCCCGATGCGCAGGTCACCATTGGGCCGGTGATTGAAAACGGCTTTTTCTACGACTTCTCGTACAAGCGACCCTTCACCCCCGAGGATCTGTCGGCGATCGAAAAACGCATGGCCGAACTGGCGGCGAAAGACGAGTTGGTGGTGCGGCGGGTATTGCCACGCGATGAGGCAGCGGCATATTTCAAAGAGCAGGGTGAGTACTACAAGGCCGAAATCATTGCCAGCATCCCGAGCAATGAGGATGTGTCGTTGTACCGCGAAGGCAATTTCGAAGATCTGTGCCGCGGCCCGCACGTGCCCAGCACCGGCAAGCTCAAGCACTTCAAGCTGATGAAGGTGGCCGGTGCCTACTGGCGCGGTGACCACCGCAATGAGATGCTGCAGCGTATCTACGGCACGGCCTGGGCGAGCAAGGAAGATCTGCAGCAGCACCTGACCATGATCGAGGAGGCCGAAAAGCGCGATCACCGCAAGCTGGGGCGTGAACTCGATCTGTTTCACATTGACGAGCATTCGCCCGGCACGGTGTTTTGGCACCCCAAGGGCTGGACCTTGTGGCAAGAGGTGGAGCAGTACATGCGCCGCGTGTACCGCGACAACGGCTATCAGGAAGTCAAAGGGCCGCAGATTCTGGACAAGGGCCTGTGGGAGAAAACCGGGCACTGGGACAAGTACCGCGACAACATGTTCACCACGGAGAGCGAGAAGCGCGACTACGCGCTCAAGCCGATGAACTGCCCCGGTCACATCCTCATCTTCAAGCAGGGCATCAAAAGCTACCGCGACTTGCCGCTGCGCTACGGCGAGTTTGGTCAGTGCCACCGCAACGAGCCCACGGGTGGTTTGCACGGCATCATGCGGGTGCGTGCTTTCACGCAGGACGATGGTCACATTTTCTGCACCGAGGAGATGATCTTGGATGAGTGTGTGGCCTACACCGCTCTGTTGCAAAAAGTGTACACAGACTTTGGGTTCGGTAACATCATTTACAAGGTGGCCACCCGGCCTGAAGCCCGCATCGGCAGCGATGAAAGCTGGGACAAGGCCGAGCACGCTCTCATGGAAAGCCTGCGTGCTTCGGGTTGTACCTTTGAAATTTCGCCCGGTGACGGCGCCTTTTACGGTCCCAAGATCGAATACACGCTGAAGGACGCTATCGGGCGCCAATGGCAGTGCGGCACCATGCAAGTGGATTTCTCCATGCCCGAGCGGCTGGATGCCGAGTATGTGGGTGAAGATGGTGCGCGGCACCGGCCGGTCATGTTGCACCGCGCCATCGTGGGTAGCCTGGAGCGTTTCATTGGTATCTTGATCGAGCAGCACGCTGGCGCACTGCCGGTGTGGCTCGCGCCGGTGCAGGTTGCGGTGCTCAATATCACCGACGCTCAGGCTGATTACTGTCGCGAAATCGCCAAATCGCTGCAGAATCAAGGGCTTAGGGTTGTGACCGACCTGCGCAACGAGAAAATAACGTATAAAATACGGGAGCACGCGTTGCAAAAGCTTCCTTACATCATTGTCGTGGGCGACAAAGAAAAGGCAGTTGGCGCCGTGGCTGTGCGGGCGCGAGGTAACAAAGATCTCGGCGTCATGCCGCTGGAAGATTTTTCCAGACTGATTGCGGCAGACGTTTCATCCAAGGTTTGAATTCAAACACCCGGTTGACCCTCATGGCTGCAGCGCACATCGCTGTTGCAATGGGGCGCCTTCTGGGGCGCGCTGCCTGTTTGATCAGCCCACACAAAGGAACGTACCATAGCTACCAATTTTCGTGACCGCCGCCAACGCGAAGAGCGCGCGCACCGACTGAACCGTGAAATCATGGCGCCAGAGGTTCGCCTCAATGGGCCGGAAAACGAGCCGCTGGGCATTGTCAGTTTGCAAGAAGCGCTGCGTATGGCTGGTGAACTGGATGTGGATTTGGTCGAAATTGCGGCCACAGCCATTCCCCCGGTGTGTCGCCTGATGGACTACGGCAAGTTCAAGTACCAAGAGCAGAAAAAGGCGGCGGAAGCCAAGGCCAAGCAAACGGTCATCGAGATCAAGGAAGTCAAGTTCCGCCCAGGTACCGATGATGGTGACTACAACATCAAGATGCGCAACATCCGTCGCTTTCTTGATGATGGCGATAAATGCAAGATCACGCTGCGCTTTCGCGGTCGTGAGATCACGCACCAGGAACTCGGTCTGGCCCTGCTGAACCGCATTCGCGACGAGTTGGCCGACATCATTGTGGTTGAGCAGTTCCCCAAGCTGGAGGGTCGCCAGATGATCATGATGATTGCGCCCGGTCGCAAGAAAACCGGTGGCGGTGCTCCCAAGGCTGTCGAGTCTGCAGTGCAGGGCGCTGAATAAGTTGTTCTTGAGTTCGATCCAAGGGATCGCAATACGTAACAAGATTGAACGGGCAGGGTAGTCTCCTGCTGTTCGAGGCGCTGACTGAAAGGTTGGTGGCCAAAAGAAAAGCCGCAAGGCTTTTCATAAAAGTGGCTCGGGGCCAACAAGTCTGCGGAAGGTTCGCAGCGCCTCACGAGCACAAATCAAAAAGGAGCATGTATATGCCCAAAATGAAGACCAAGAGCAGCGCGAAAAAGCGATTTCGCGTTCGTCCGGGTGGCACCGTTAAACGCGGTCAAGCCTTCAAACGTCACATTCTGACCAAGAAGTCCACCAAGACCAAACGCCACCTGCGCGGCGCCGTGACTGTTCATGAGACCAATATGGGTCACATGGCACAGATGCTGCCCGGCATGGGTATTTGATCAACGACGAACAAGGAGTAACTCATGCCTCGCGTCAAACGTGGTGTTACGGCTCGCGCCCGACACAAAAAAGTACTGGCTCTGGCCAAAGGTTTCCGCGGTCGTCGCGGTAATGTCTTCCGGATCGCTAAACAAGCCGTCATGAAGGCAGGGCAATATGCCTACCGTGATCGTCGCAACAAGAAGCGCGTTTTCCGTCAGCTGTGGATCGCGCGTATCAACGCCGGTGCGCGCGCTTGCGGTCTGACGTACAGCCAGTTCGCGAATGGTCTGAAAAAGGCCTGCATTGAAATCGACCGCAAGGTCCTGGCCGATCTGGCCGTGAACGACCCGGCTGCCTTTGGTAGCATCGTGGAGCAAGTCAAAGCCAAGCTGGCCGCTTGATTCACGACGGAGCCCCGGTCGGTCTGAGAGGGCTGGCTGGGTATTCCAGTCGCTCAAAGGGGTTGAGGCTTGAGGGATTTCCCTCGCAGTCCTCAACCCCTTTTTTGTTTTGCAACGCTGAAACACACACATGAACGAGTTGGACGTACTGGTTGACAGCGCCCGCGCAGCATTCGCGCAAGCCGCCACCCCCGCTGATCTGGAAAACACCAAGGCCCAATTTTTGGGTAAATCTGGTCGCGTCACCGAGCTGATGAAGGGCATGGCGGCGCTGTCTGTGGACGAAAAGAAGATCCGAGGAGCGGCAATCAACCAAGCCAAGCAGGCAATTGAGGCGGCCCTCACTGCTCGCCGTCAAGCACTCGCCGATGCTGAACTTGAAGTGCAGCTGAAAGTCGAAGCTCTGGATGTGACACTCCCAGGCCGCCAGCGGGGTCAAGGCGGTTTGCACCCCGTCAGTCTGACGCTGGAGCGGATCGAGGCCATCTTTGGGTCCATGGGTTTCGAGGTGGCCGAGGGCCCCGAGATTGAGTCCGACTGGTTTAACTTCACTGCCTTGAACACGCCAGAGGACCATCCGGCGCGCTCCATGCACGACACCTTTTATGTTGAGGGCGGCAGTGATAAAGCGCCGAACCTGCTGCGCACGCACACCAGCCCCATGCAGATCCGCCACGCGGTGCAGCATGTGAAACGCCACCGGACTGACGTTGACAGCGGCGCTGGCATGCCTGAAATCCGTGTGATTGCGCCCGGTCGCACCTACCGGGTGGACAGCGATGCAACGCATTCGCCCATGTTTCACCAGTGCGAAGGCCTGTGGATTGGCGAAAACGTGAGTTTCAAGGATCTGAAATACGTCTTTACCGACTTTTGCAGGGCCTTCTTTGAATCGGATGACTTGGTTCTGCGTTTCCGTCCCAGCTTCTTCCCGTTCACCGAACCCAGTGCTGAAGTTGATATCCAGTTTCAAAGCGGCCCCTTGGCTGGTCGCTGGCTGGAAGTAGCCGGTTCCGGGCAGGTGCATCCGAACGTGGTGCGCAACATGGGGCTCGACCCCGAGCGCTACATCGGTTTTGCCTTCGGGATGGGTCCGGATCGCTTGACCATGCTGCGCTATGGCGTGAACGACCTCCGTCTGTTTTTTGACGGCGACATCCGTTTCTTGTCCCAGTTCAGATAGCCCCTAACGGCGCGGAGCGCCGATCCGAGGTCCGGCCAAGCCGGAGCCGAGGTGTTGTGGGTGCATGCCCTGGTGTGCCTACTTGTGTTCAAGTTTGTTGAGACTCTTCCATGCAATTCCCTGAATCCTGGCTGCGAACCTTTTGCAACCCACCCTTGACCAGCCAGCAACTGGCCGACACCCTGACCATGGCCGGTCTGGAAGTCGAAGGGTTGGAGCCTGTGGCGCCACCGTTTACCGGCGTGGTTGTGGGTCGAATTGTGGATGCGGTACAACACCCCAATGCCGATCGTTTGCGTGTGTGCCAAGTGGATGTTGGGCAAGAGCAGCCGTTGAGCATCGTATGCGGTGCTCCTAATGCACGCGTGGGCATTTTGGTGCCGTGCGCCACGGTGGGCGCGGTGCTGCCGCCGGGTGAAGACGGCAAGCCCTTTGAAATCAAGCTGGGTAAGCTCCGCGGTGTGGAGAGCCAAGGCATGCTGTGCTCGTCCAAGGAACTGCAGTTGGCAGACGACCACGGCGGCCTGCTGGAACTGGCACCCGATGCGGTGGTGGGTCGGGACATTCGGGCGCAGTTGCTGCTGGACGACATGCTGTTTACGCTGAAATTGACGCCCAACCTGGCGCATTGCCTGAGCGTGTACGGTATTGCCCGTGAGGTATCGGCACTCACCGGCACGCCCTTGGTTGAGCCTGAATTCCCACCAGTGCCCGTCAGCCTCGATCACCGTTTGCGTGTCAGTGTGCAGGAGCCTGAGTTGTGCGGACGCTTCACGGGCCGAATTGTGCGTGGTGTGAATACCCGCGCTACGACGCCTGCTTGGATGGTGGACCGCTTGGCCCGTTGTGGCCAGCGCAGCGTTTCGCCGTTGGTGGATATCTCCAACTATGTGATGTTTGAGCTGGGTCGTCCGTCGCACATTTTTGATCTGGACAAGATACATGGCGGCCTGCAAGTGCGTTGGGGTCGCGAAGGTGAGCAACTCAAGCTGCTCAACGGGAACACCGTGACAGTGGACGCTCAGGTAGGGGTGATCGCTGATGATCAATCGGTTGAATCTCTCGCCGGCATCATGGGTGGCGATGCCACAGCCGTGTCTGACGAAACAAAAAACATTTTTATCGAAGCTGCTTTCTGGTGGCCCAAAGCGATTGCCGGTCGTTCGCGCCGTTTTAACTTTACTACCGATGCTGGTCACCGGTTTGAGCGTGGCGTGGACCCCTCAACCACAGTCGAGCACGTCGAACGTATCACGCAGTTGGTGCTCGACATCTGTGGCGGGGAGGCCGCTATGCTGGACGACCAAACCATCAACATGCCTCAAGCCCGCCCGGTGACGCTGCGTGTAGCGCGGGCTGTCAAGGTGATTGGCATGCCGCTGACACAGGCGCAATGTGCAGGTGCGCTGCGCCGTCTTGGGCTCGACCTTGTCGAAGGCGAGGGCACTTTGACTGTCACGCCACCGGCCTACAGGTTTGACTTGCAGATTGAAGAAGATCTGATTGAAGAAGTTGCACGTGTGATCGGCTACGAACAGTTGCCGCACACGCCACCGCAGGCGCCCATCACCGCCAAGATACGGCCCGAGGCGCTTCGCGGAGCGTTTGCTGTGCGCCACCATCTTGCGCAACTGGGCTACCAGGAAACCATCAACTTCAGCTTTGTTGACGAGCGTTGGGAGCGGGAGTTGGCCGGCAATGCTGATCCTATCAAGCTGCTGAATCCCATCGCCAGCCAGATGAGTGTGATGCGCTCGTCCCTCTTGGGCAGCCTTGTTTCTGTGCTCAAGTTCAACCTTGACCGGCGCGCCGACCGAGTGCGCCTGTTTGAACTCGGTCGTGTCTTCCGCAAAGATTTTTCTGTCCAGGACAGCGACACCAGTGTGGCCGGATTTGAGCAGCCGATGCGCGTAGCAGGCTTGTGTTTTGGTCCGTTAGACACTTTGCAATGGGGTTTGTCTGAGCGCATGGTGGACTTCTTTGATGCCAAAGGCGATGTCCAGGCCCTGCTGGCGCCGCTGCGTCCCACGTTTCGTGCTGCTGAACACCCTGCCATGCATCCGGGGCGTTCGGCAAGTGTCTGGCTCGGCGAACAATGCATTGGCCACGTGGGCGAGCTTCACCCGAGATGGCGCCAGGCCTATGATCTGTCCCATGCGCCGCTCATGTTTGAACTGGATCTCAATGCGGTATTGGGTCGCCCAGTGCCCGTATTCACAGGCGTCAGTCGGCATCAAGCGGTTGAACGTGACTTGGCCATCGTCGTGAAAGAGTCTGTCACCCACGCTGCCGTGATGGACGCCATCCATGCATCTACCAGCCCTTGGTTGTGTGACGTGGTGCTATTCGATGTGTACCGGCCCAAGAAACAGACGTTATCCGAGGCCATGGCGTCTTCGCTCGCTCCAGACGAAAAAAGCCTAGCGGTGCGGCTGTCGCTAAACCGCGACGACGCTACACTGGCCGAAAAGGATATTGAATTTGCCGTCAAGGCTGTGCTTGATTCATTGGCTCAGCGCGTTTCGGCACGATTGCGCGGCTGAGACGATAAGTTTGGAGACATACCGCATGGAACTCGCTGTTGAAAGTCTAGAGACCCCGGCACTGACCAAGGCCCAGCTCGCAGAACTCCTGTTTGACCAGATCGGGCTCAACAAGCGCGAATCCAAAGACATGATCGACGCCTTTTTCGATCTGGTAACCGACAGCTTGGTTGAGGGCACTGATGTGAAGATTTCCGGGTTCGGAAATTTCCAGATCCGCACCAAGGCTCCACGCCCGGGACGCAACCCACGCACCGGAGAACCGGTAGCAATCCAGGCTCGTCGAGTGGTGACCTTTCATGCCAGTCCAAAGCTCAAAGAGCAAGTTCAAGCCGCCACCATTGGTGATTAAAGCTACCAGTCTTCTTGGAGATGATTGTCATCCGTGCTGTTGTGCTCGCTGCCCGGACTTTTCCGAGCGGTGCATAGCCACGGGAGTCGGTGGTCCAAAGATTGTGGGGCTTTAGGTCACTTTTGCACAATTTTGAGTCCATGGGGCGGGTGAGGGCTGTGTTAGAGTAATTCTCAAGCGCCGGTCTGTACCGCCTTGATTTTCATGGAAAAAACACTCCCACCTATACCGGCAAAACGCTACTTCACCATTGGTGAAGTAGGCGAGCTATGTGGTGTAAAGCCCCATGTGTTGCGCTATTGGGAGCAGGAGTTCACACAACTGCGCCCGATGAAGAGAAGGGGCAACCGTCGGTATTACCAGCACCATGAAGTTCTTATGATCCGCCGGATCCGCGAGTTGCTTTATGACCAAGGCTTCACGATCAGCGGTGCGCGCAACAAGCTACAAGAGCTTGTGCAAGCAGAGCGTGATAAACGTCGCCACGACGGTCATGAAGCAACTGACGTTCTTGAACTCGATGTCGGTGATGCAGTGTTGCAACCTCATGAGACTGTCTCGGTCGATTCACCAATAGACCTCGCAGACCAACGCTGTGGCCTGTTGCTGCTCGACATGCGACGCGAGTTGATAGAAATTCGCGAGCTACTTCTGCAGCGAGTCTGAAATGCATCATTCGCAGACTATAATTCTAAGCTGATCGGCGTGTAGCGCAGCCTGGTAGCGCACTTGCATGGGGTGCAAGGGGTCGCGAGTTCGAATCCCGCCACGCCGACCAATAAAATCAACGGGTTAGCTCAGAAATGAGCTAGCCCGTTTTTCTTTTTGGCGCTCCGGGGGTAAACCGGGGGGTAAACCGCCGTTGCGCAGGCCGTTCTGATGACGGCCTCACGAAGAACCCACGTCGTAGCAACAGGCTTTTTGTTCTCACAGGGTCTTGCATGTAGGCGCCTGTGGCGGTCAAGCAACGCCTGCCGGTCTTTGCGCCACCGGACGACAAAAAAGTTCGTGTTCGCGAAATGGGTTTTTGGCGACATGTTCTGGTGACGTGTCGCTAACGGGGTCACGTTTGATCTGCGCTCGGTTTGTGTGCGGAGTTGCCCTTGGGGGACTGAGCGTCCCGGCGTACCGCCGTCGGGCTCTGCGGGCTGCGCCCCGCGCCCCTGCAGGTCGCGGCCATAAGGCTCCGATCCCTGACGCCTCCGGCCGTCCCGGCCTGCGCGCTGCGCTTGCCTGTCTCACGCCTGCTGGTGTGGTGGGGCTGCCCGTGCTGGCCGACGAGGGCGTGTACCTGGGCAGCGAGTCCAGCATGGCGCGCGTGCTCAAGGCCGCCGGGCAGAACAAGCGCAGAGGACGCGCCAAGGCGCCCAAGGCAACAAAGCCGCCCACCACCCACATCGCCACCGCCCCAGGCCAGGTGTGGTGCTGGGACATGACCTACCTGCCGGCCAAGGTGATGGGCAGGTGGTTTCACCTGTACCTGATCCTGGATCTGTACAGCCGAAAGATCGTGGGTGCCGAGGTGCACGAGAGCGACGACTCAGAGCATGCCGTGCATCTGGTGCGGCGCACCGCGTTGACTGAGGGCATCGCGGCGATGGACACCAAACCCGTACTGCATGGCGACAACGGTTCTACCCTGAAGGCCACCACGGTGCTGGCCATGCTCAACTGGCTGGGCATCAAGCCTTCGTACTCGCGGCCTCGTGTCAGCGATGACAACGCGTTTGCAGAGTCGTTGTTCCGCACAGCCAAGTACCGCCCGGAGTTCCCGGCGCAGGGCTTTGAGACGCTGGACGGTGCCCGTGCCTGGGCTGCTGAATTCGTGCGTTGGTACAACCTGGAGCACCGCCACAGCGGCATCCGCTATGTGAGCCCACAGCAGCGTCACACCGGCCAAGACCAGGCCATCTTGGCGGCACGACACACGCTGTACCGCCAGGCCCGACAGCGCCATCCAGCTCGCTGGACGGGGGCCACTCGGGACTGGTCGCTCATCGACGTGGTGACCCTCAATCCAGAACGAGACGAGGTGGTCAAGCTGGCCACCTGCGTTCAACATACTCAGCTCAAAGCTGCGTGACTCAGGCGACAACTACCTTGACGCGCGCCGAGCACCACAGGGCCAAGATCGAGATATGTGCGGTGGTGAGCGGTGCGTTCCAACGCAGGCCCAAGACAAACATCCACCAGCCGCTGATCATGATCAATGTCAGCACGAGTAAAACCGAAGCGCCCGCCGAGATCACCAGCGCAAGTGTGTTGCGCATGACACCGTCACGCAAACCGGCCGAAAGCAGTGCCCCTGGAGCCGCCACCGCGGCAGGCGTGTAACGCAGCCCGCCCTCAGGCGCAGGGGTCTGATGAAGTTCACCGTCGTCCGCACCAATGAGTTCCGCAACCAACTGATACCCGTACCGACACCAATTCAAGGAGTGCGACATGGGCAAGCAGGAAAAGGGCCGCTTCAGATCCAAGCGCAATGCGCGAAGGCGGCACAACGTGCGGCAAAGACCGAGTGTGCGCAAACCGATCAGCATTCACTGCAGGGCGATCGACCTGATTCAGCAGGAGCTTCTGGCGGGGAAGGTGACCATCGGGCGATTCCACGGCGGGGTGGAATGGCGAGCGCTGCAGCCAGTGTTTGACGAAGGGCTGTCGGTCACTGTTCGGGCCGAGGAGCCCTTGAAGATGGCTGGGCGCCGGTACATCCCCGATTTGGTGGTGCGTTGCCGAACCACGGGTACGCGGCCTTTTTGCGCTGTGCCTCGTACCAGCGTTGTTCGAACTGCATAGGGCTGAGGTAGCCCAGCGAGGAATGCAGCCGGCGGTGATTGTAGAAAGCCATCCAGTCCATCACAGCCTGTTTGGCCTGCTCTCGCGTGGCGAACTTGTGCCCATGCACGCTGGCCGTTTTCAGGCGGCCCCAGAAGCTCTCGGTCGGTGCGTTGTCCCAGCAGTTGCCCTTCCTGCTCATCGAGGAACGCATCTTCCAGTCTTTCAAAGCATCCTGGAATTCGCCGCTGCAATACTGGCTGCCCCTGTCGCTGTGGAAGATCAGACCAGGCTGCGGGCGCCGCCGCCACCACGCCATGGCCAGCGCGTCCTTGACCAGGCCCGCCTGCATATGCGGCTGCAGGCTCCAGCCCACCACCTGACGGCTGAACAGGTCGATGACCGCAGCCAGGTACAGCCAGCCCTCGTCGGTGGCGATGTAGGTGATGTCACCACTCCACAGTTGGTTGGGTGCCTCGGGGTTGAAGCGCCGCTGCACCAGGTCTGGTGCCACCGGCAGACTGTGGCGGCTGTCGGTGGTGACCACAAACTTGCGCTTGGTTCTGGCCCGGATGCCGTGCTGTTTCATCAGCTTGCGCACCCTGTCCTTGCCCACCCGGATGCCACGGGCCAGCAATTCTTTGTGCATCCGGGGCCAGCCGTATTCACCCTTGACCTGGGCGTGGATGGCCCGGATGTGGGCCAGCAGTGCTTCGTCGCTGTGGCGCCCGCCGGGCCTGCCAGCGATATCCTGCGGACGGCGCAGCCAGTTGAAGTAGCCGCTGGCGCTGACTTCCAGTACGCCGCAAGAGACGCTCACCGGGTACTGCTGCCTCATTTGGTGAATCCAGGCGTACCTCGCAGCGTGTCCTGCGCGAAGTACGCCGCGGCTTTTTTTGCGATGTCGCGCTCCATTCGAAGCCGGGCAACCTCTGCGCGCAGACGCGCTATCTCCATCTGCTCGGGCGAGACCCGTGCAGCCTTGTCCTCGTCCCCGGCGCCGCTCAATGCCCCTTTGGCTGCCTGGCGAACCCAGTTACCCAGACTGGCCTTTGGGATGCCCAAGACCTTGGCCACCACCGCAATGGCCTGGCCAGCGTTCACCTGGCGAACCGCCTCCAACTTGAATTCCTGCGTGTACTGCGCACGCACCTGCTTTGCTGCTGTCATTCCTTGACTCCTTGTCGGCATTTTCAACAAGGACTAAGAACTCCATTTTTCAGGGGCAAGGTCACTCAAGTCTCTTCGGGCAGGTACTTCGGTCCGCGTGGGGCTCGACGCAGATAGCCTCAAACCGTACAGATCCGAGTTGGCCATGTACTGCACGATAACTTTGGCAAAGTTATCGTGCTAGTTCTTTGTTAGGCAAGGATCGGTGTGGACATCTGTTACTGCCACCCGCGTCAGGACCACGGCAGCGACCGGTACAGCGAGTGAACCTGCGCCATGGCCTCGTCGAAGTCGGGCAACTCTCCGTCCACGTCGTCCTGAAGACCGGCATACCCTTCGCGCGCCATCTCGACCACCATCTCGTCGTCCATTGACTCGGCGGTCGGTTCGATGCCCTTGCTGCGACAGGAGTCCACCAGCATCTGGTGAATCTGGGCCTGTTCCTCTGCCGTAAACGCCTCAACCGATTCCAGCAGAAGCCAGATGTCGTAGACATCCTGGCGGCGCTTGCGCTTGCGGATGGGCTGTTGCAACAGGGAGCGCATCTTTTCTGCCAGGACGTTGTGCAGCGAGTACGAGTGGATGGTTGCTCCACCCTCCAGCTCCAGCAGTTCGACCTCGAACACTGCTTCATTGAAGCTGTAGTCGATCTCCACCACGCGTGGCGAGTTCTTCGCCTGCAGCCGGGCCATCGCACCCGCGTTGGACCTGTCAGCGAACCCGATTGTCAACGCCAGGTTGTGGTGCGTTCGATCCTCGCCTTTGGGCTGAACCTTGCGCGACTGGAGACGACAGGCCGTCCCGTAGGGCAGCCGGTCCTCGGCCGCCACCAGCCCTGCTTCGAACTCGGCCAGCAAGGCTTCGGCGTTCTCTGCCGTGTACCGCTCGCTGGTCGAAAAATCCAGGTCACGCGTGAATCGGGTGCTGTCGTACCGGATGGCCAGTAGTAGGCCTCCCTTCATCACCATCCGGGCCTGCAGATTCTGCGAATGGCCGATGCCGTCCAGGATGATGTGCACTGCCTCGCGAAACCCGCGCTGATCGGCTGGTGCCGCCTCCACCCAGGCTTCGATGTCGATCTCGTTCACAGGGTGTCCTCAGAACCACCTGGCATCAGGGACGCCACGTTGATCGAGAGCTTCCATTTTTCCGAGTAAACGGGGGCGTACTCCCCGAGCGGGTCGAGCAGCCTGGAGCCGCCGCGCTGGGCCTTCTGCGTCCAGCCATCCACCAGCGGGTGGGTAAGCCGGCAGACCTCGTCGAGCAGGTAGCCCGCACGGACCTTTTCGACCGCGTTGCCATGCTGCTCCACCTCATCGGCGATGAGCGCCAGGTACCTGGCGCCATGTTCGCGGTACGTGTCCACGACGTGCTGCATCCCGCCACAGTTGCCGGGCTCGCGCACCATGTCCAGGAAGGCCCTGCCAACCATGGCGACCCGGATCGTGGGTGACTTGATGGTCTTGAATGCCCCTCGGCTGGAGCGACGCATGAGCTCGACACGCACGCCTTCGACGCGATCAAAGACGGGGCGCCTGAGCTGCGGCAACCTGGCCCGCTGAAAAGGCTCCAGATGCTCACGCAGGTCTTTCAACATCCGGTCCTTCGCCAGCTCCTTCCACTCGGTGTCCGGTGGCGTGGTCAGGTACAGGATCTTGGAGAACCGGTCCGTCAGCCCGTGGAACTCCATGGCGCTGAGGTGAGAGATGTAGGCAAACGGGTCGGCCGCACACGCCACCTCCGTGGCCTTCGGCTTCGCGCGCCCGAACAGGTGGTACACCGTCCTCGGCTTGAAGTCCTTGCTCGGGGAGATCAGGCCAAAGGAACCTAGGCTGTCGACCACCTTCTCATAGAGGCGAAGGGTTGGCAGTTCTTCAAGATGCGCCACCTGTGAGGTCACGAGCACTGCCAGCTCGTAGTCGGTCACGACCGGACGCTCCCAGCTCCCAAGCTTTTCCTGGATGGCCTTCATCACTGATGGCAGATGCGCGGAGTGATCGACTTCGACCGCCAAGAGGTATCCTTTGTGTCCTAAGGACACAAAGGATACCTCTTGGCATCGTAACTTGTCAAGTCAACGATTTGACGAAGTTCATGGATCGTCATAAACTGCGTCCTTAGGACGCAGTTTATGACGATCCAAATTGAAATATAAGCTGTCAGCAATCCTAAGCAGGTGTTCCGTTGTCTCGTCGAATAGTTTGATTCGACGAAAAAACGGAACATTCCCGTAGTGCAGTCCGGTCGGGAAGAGTTGCCCAGGATGCATAGAAAAATCGTCGCAGTTGACCTAGGAGGACAACTGTCGCAAGAAAAACATCCATCCAGTCGACCGGACAAGACGGCCCATCGATTCACAACGCCTCGCCCAGACACGTACCCTGCCCTCACCGCATCAAGCCAGAAAATCGCCCCAGCGCTCACGGCCCAACGCTTCCTCTTCAAAAACCAGCCCGAGACCTAGGTTCGAGCCGCGCGAATTCCTTGAAGGGTCCAGCCACGTGACGACCATCGGTCGCTCGAAGGGCAGGGCTCGTCCGGACGGCAAGATTCACGACACCGAGTGGGTGCAAGTCTGTGTTCTGGACAGCAACTCAAGAATCAGCCGCTGGTTTGGCACTGAGGATAGCGCAGCAAGATTAGACAAGTAGCGGGTGGCGACAGGTCAAGGGCTTTGTTGCAACGCCGATTCCGGCGGCCGGAGCGCTCCTCAAGAGTGCGGAGGCCGCCGGATTCAGCGGCAGCGCCGGCCGACCGCTTCTGCCGCTGTGAGCCATACCTCTCAATAAGAAAAAGGGCCCGCACGAAGCGGGCCCAAAAGGGTTGGTCCTTGATGCCCACCCGGGAGAACCGGCTTCTGTCACACCCTGGCTGAAGCTGGCTTTGTACCCGGCGTAGTCGTCGCAAATCAGGCTGCCGCGCCAGTCGCCAAGGAAGGCTCGGGCGTGTTCTCCGGCACGTGACTCGCAGAAGTCATAGACCACGGCGCGCATCTCCTCGAACGCCCCCGGGGCATAGGCCCACAGATACAGGAAGAGGTTCAAAAGGCGGAACGCCCCGTTTCTTGTGCCCGCCTGGCGCAACTCATCGTGGCCAAACATCAGCGACTGGCGACGGACTGGGGTGGCAAAGGCTCATTCCGGAAGTTCATGGACGCTCTTGATGTGGGGCGCTTGAAGATCGAATGGGCGAACGGGGGCGGTATCGTCAGCGACCCTCTCGTGCTACCCGCCCAGCAAGGCAACACTGCGCACGACTGGGGGAATGCACAGCACCTTCTCCCGCTGATCCAGCAAATTCACACTGCGACAGGCATGCCGTTGATGTCACCGTCCGAGATTCAGGGTCTGTTTGATGCGCTGGCCACCGATGTTGCCCAGACACCATTTGGACTTTCAGACACCGGCAAACGAGTGCGCGACCGCTGCAAAGAGGCTGGTCTCGGCGTAAGCCGTGCCGACGTGAGCTATGTGCTCAAAGGCATCTTGTTGGCGGGGCATGACTTTGGCAAGCAGTAGGGCGATGCTCCGGTGAGCGCCTTGAGCCCCTGGAACTGGCGCAGCGAGAAGTCCGAGAGGTAGACCCGGTGACCCTGCTTCTTACCCATCGGGCCCTTGACGTTCTCGACCGGGATGGTCCAGTAGCGCTCCACCAAGTCCACGTCTTCCCAGCGGGTCATCAGCAGCTCGCCGATGCGGCACAGCGTGCCCAGGCAGATCCAGATCGCCAGCTGGGTCTCGCGCTTGAGCGGTCGCTGCACCTCGTACTTGTGACCGGCCGGGGTCTCTTCGTAGTCAGCCTCCATGCGCTCGAAGATCTCCTGCAGTTCCTGCAGCTCCCTGGCCGACAGGACGCGGTCGCGCTCGTTGACCATGTCGAAGTCCTTGGAGACGATCTTGCGGATCTCGATCAGGTCGGCCGGGTTGCCCTCGATCAGCAGGCCGCGCCAGGGCTGCCGCTTTTCGGCCCAGGCGAAGAGCTGCACCAGGTCCTGGTGCAACTTTGGCGTTTCTTCAAGCAAGCGCAGAGTCGATACCGCCGACACAGGCACGACGGGGTGGAGTTGCGGGACTACAACACACTCACATCTTGCGTTCCTCGGATCTTTTTCGCTTTGCTGTGAAGAGCTGCTTGCGCTAATGTGTGCTCGAATCGATTAGCCGTTACATCAAGCTCCACATGTCCCTGCCGCAACTACTTCTTGCCTGCGATACCTGTGGCGAATCCGTCCCTGCAGGTCCGTACCTTTCCGCTCTGTATAGCATCCCTGATGGCAAGAATTTGCCGCTTCGGTGGACCTTGGGCTGGTGCAATTTGTGCGGGCGAGCTGGACGCGTGGAGGACTGGCCGTCAGGCGATGACCTGGACAGCGATGCCGCTTCCGTGGTTCGGGAGTGGGGGGAATGCCCAGATCAGCTAGACGGGTGGAGGCAAGAGAAGCTGGACGAGATCGAGACCTATCGGCGCCTCCAGCCCCTTCGTACCACCCCGAATCACTGCTTGAACTGTGGCGGTACCGATCTGTTGTCATGGTCATACAACAGCGAGGGAGAACTCACGGTAAGTCCACATAGAGGCTGCCCAGGTTTGTTCCGTCAAGTGGAGGATCCTGACGGCATGCGCTTCATGCTTGTCGATGAGTCTGATCTGTACTCAATCAATGGCACAGGCCTGGGACGAGTGCCGAATGGTCCGACACTCCCCACTGGCCTGACCATAGACGACATTGACGATCTGGACCTTTCACCTTTGTGGAAGTCCTGAAGCCTCGGCTGTATGTTGATGACCTTGTGGCAGGCGATTTTGCGAAACAGATTCACCCATCCAGCAACTTTTGAAGCAAATCCAGCTTGCGCCCCATGTCCTGCGTGGCACGCGTTGCTCAACAGCCCGCAACATTCCCCCTCGTTCATTGAAACCCAGGGCGTTGCACTTCACTTTTGAATCGGCCGAGTTGAGGTGGCCATATGTGGGGAATGTTGGGTGACAACCGGGGGGCATACAGCCCATGACGCAGCGGCCAGCTGTCGTCCGGGTGAGCCCGATCGGGACTGTTTCGGTGACAAATATTTAGACAACAAAAAACCGCCCTAAGGCGGTTGTTTGTTTTTCTGCTGGCAGCGCACCGGTTTCAAACGGCAGACCTTGCGGGTCTGGGCTGTGGCCTGAATCTTCAGGCCGGGGTGTGATCAGGCAGCGGCGAGCGCCAGTGCTTTGACCTTGCTGGACAAGCGGCTCTTGTCGCGAGCTGCTTTGTTCTTGTGGAAAATGCCTTTGTCGGCAACGATGTCCACCACTTTTTGCATTTTGGCAAACAGTTCGGTAGCCTTGGTCTTGTCGCCGGCCAAAACAGCCTTTTCGACGTTTTTCACGGCGGTGCGGTACTTCGAACGCAGCGAGGTGTTGGCGGCGTTGATCTTGACGTCTTGGCGAACGCGTTTACGGCCAGACGCCAGACGGGGGTTTTTTTTCTTCGGCTTGGTTGCCATGGTAACTTTCCTTCAAATGTTTGGAGATGATGCCAGCAAAGCCTGTCATTTTAGCATGTTCTAAAGTGTGATCTTGCAGCACTCCGCTGCCTGCAGGTGGGTTTGGCACATCTTCTGGCCAGCATGGTCTCAGAAAATTTTTGGGGCGCTGGGTACACTTCCGTTGTGACCCTGTTCAAATCTGCCTCCCTCGTTTCTTTGTTGACGCTGGTTTCCCGCATCACTGGTTTGGTGCGTGAGCTGTTGATGGCTGCTACGTTTGGTGTCAGTGCGCTGACCGATGCGTTCAACGTCGCTTTTCGTATTCCCAATTTGCTGCGCCGTCTGTTTGCTGAGGGTGCGTTTAGCCAGGCCTTTGTGCCTGTGCTGGCCGGTGTGCGCGAAAAAGAGGGTGATGAAGCAACCCGCCAGATGGTGGACCAAATTGCGACGGTGCTGGCTTGGGCGTTGACCATCACTTGTGTGCTTGGGGTGCTCGGTGCTCCGGTGCTGGTGTGGGCTATGGCCAGCGGTTTGAAGCAAAGCCCGCAGGGCTTTGAGGCGGCGGTTTTCATGACGCGCTGGATGTTCCCTTACATCGCGTTCATGTCGTTCGTGGCGTTGTCGGCCGGCATTTTAAACACCTGGAAACGCTTTGCCGTGCCGGCCGCCACGCCGGTGCTGCTGAACGTTGCCATGATTGCTGCCGCCTACTGGGGGGCACCTTGGTTTGAAAGCCTGGGTCTTGAGCCGATTTATGCCATGGCGGGTGGCGTGCTGCTGGGGGGGGCGCTGCAGTTGGCGGTGCAGATTCCGGCGCTGCACCGTGTGGGCATGCTGCCGCACGTCCGGTTGCGCTGGTCTTCACTCAGATCGGCGTGGAGCCACCCGGGTACGCGGCGCGTCACCACGTTGATGCTGCCAGCGTTGCTGGGTGTTAGCGTGGCCCAAATTTCATTGCTGATCAACACCCAGATCGCTTCGCATTTGGTGACCGGCAGTGTCAGCTGGCTTACGTATGCCGACCGGTTGATGGAGTTCCCCACCGCTATGCTGGGTGTGGCGCTGGGTGTGGTTTTGTTGCCCCAATTGGCTGCAGCCAAGGCGGCTGACGATGCCGTGCGCTACAGCGGCTTGCTGGACTGGGGGCTTCGGTTGGTGGTGTTGCTGGCGGTGCCCTGTGCGGTGGCTCTGCTGACTTTTTCCAAGCCGTTGGTGGCGGTGCTGTACCACTACGGTGTTTTCACGGCGGCCGATGTGCAGCAGACGTCGGTAGCGCTGATGGGCTACGGCGCCGGCCTGATCGGTTTGATCGCCATCAAGGTGCTGGCGCCAGGGTTTTATGCGCAGCAGGACATCCGTACGCCGGTGAAGATTGCCATTGTGGTGCTGGTGCTGACCCAATGCCTGAACCTTCTGCTGGTGCCTTATTTGGCCCACGCGGGTTTGGCGCTGGCCATTGGCCTGGGTGCCATGGTCAATGCCTTGTGGCTGCTGATTGGCCTGATGCGCCGCGGTGCCTACATGCCTACCCCGGGTTGGGCGCGTTTTGGCTTGCAGGTGGTGGCGGCGAGCGCGCTGCTGGCGGTGTTTCTGATGTGGGCTGCTGCCCGGTTTGCATGGCTGGGCTTTGAGGGCCAAGCCTTGCAGCGTGTGGGATTGCTGGCCCTGTGTGTGGGGGGCGGGGTGCTGGTGTATTTTCTGGCCTTGTTGCTGGCAGGTTTGAATGTGCGCCAGTTCGTCAGAAAATAAGGTCCATTGCCGCCTCATCGCGCCGACCGGCGTTGCAACTCATGTCCTCTGCCTTTGACTTTTCTGTGCCCACACCCTTGGGTTATTTCGCTGCACTGGTGGGTGAGGACGACAGCCTGCCGCTGTTGGAAGCTGCTGCGGCCATTGCGCAAGACGAGTACCCGGATATGGATGTTCAGCAGGTGCTGGGCGACGTGGACCAACTGCTGGCCCGGGTGCGCCGGCGCTGTGGTGATGGGTCCGACCCGCTGCAGCGGTTGCGTGTCCTGAATCAATTTTTCTTTCGGGACATGGGTTTCGGCGGCAACGTCAACAACTATTACGACCCCGACAACAGCTATCTCAACGTGGTGCTGCGCACGCGCCGCGGCATTCCCATTGCTTTGGCCGTGTTGTGGCTTGAACTGGCCCAGGGGCTGGGGCTCAAGGCCCGGGGTGTCAATTTCCCGGGTCACTTCATGGTCAAGGTGAATTTGCCCAATGGCCAGGCTGTGATCGACCCGTTCACCGGGCAGTCGTTGAGCCGGGAAGACCTGTCTGAACGGCTGGAGCCTTACAGGCGCCGCAATGGCCTCGTGGATGATTTCGACGTGCCGGTCGGGCTTTACCTGCAGGCGGCCACGCCGCGCGACATTTTGGCCCGCATGCTGCGCAATCTGAAGGAGGTGCACCGCACACAGGAGGACTGGCTGCGCCTGATTGCGGTGTTGGACCGCTTGCTTATTTTGCTGCCCGATGCCTGGACCGAATACCGCGACCGCGGCCTGGCTTGGGCCGAAATGGGTGATAACCGGCTGGCTGTGGCCGATCTGGATACCTACCTGGCGCAGACCGACGATGCGCTGGATCGCACAGCCATTGGCCAGCGCCTGCAGGAACTGCGCCGGGCCCTGAGCTGACGATCGCAGCCCACCCGCGGGCGGGCGGTGCCGTTCTTTATGTGCACTCTGTGCGTCACCGAACAGACCTTTTTACGTTTTAAGCGCCTCATGTGCAGGGGTGTAACCGGGGTTGACCTGCCACCCCAAATCCTTCAACAATGCGATCACCGCTGTGATTCTTTTGCAGCAAAGTCCAACCCAACGAGAACCGCAACCATGCTGAAAAAACTCTATCGCCTCGTCGCCGCCGTCATGATTCCTTGCGTCATGCTGGCGGGTGTCCCCCTCACGGCCCAAGCCTCCATGGTGTCCACCGAGCAAGCCATGGTGACCGCTGCTGGCGACGCCGACCGTGAGCGCGTCACGGCGTTCTTCTCGCGGGACGATGTTCAGACCTCGCTGCAAGCGCAAGGCGTGAGCGCCAGCGACGCGATTGCCCGTGTGCAAGCCTTGTCTGACGCCGAAGTGGCCCAACTGGCCGACCGCGTGGACCAGGCGCCTGCAGGTGCTGGCGTGGTGGGCGTGCTGTTCACCGTGTTTTTGGTCCTGTTGGTGACTGACATCATGGGGTTGACCAAAGTGTTCCCGTTCACACGCAGCATTCGATGAGCGTCTGGCGACCTCGCCATGCCACCCCCGCTTTGGCGGGGGTTCTTCTTTGTACGGCGCTCTTGTTGGGCGGCTGTGCTGCCACCCCACAACTGGCGCAGCTGGAGCGCCAGTGGCCCGCGCAGTTGCCCGACCGCGTGTTGTTGGATCGGGTGCCTTTTCACCCGCAGGATGACCACTTGTGTGGCCCGGCCACGCTGGCCATGGTGGCGCAAGCGGCCGGCAAATCGGTCACGCCCGAACAGCTCACGCCGCAGGTGTACCTGCCCGGGCGGCAGGGTGCCTTGCAGCTGGAAATGCTGGCCGCAGCGCGTCGCCAGGGCTTGGTCGCCTATCCACTGGCGCCCACATTGGAGGCCTTGCTGACCGAGGTGGCCAGCGGTCATCCGGTGCTGGTGCTGCAGAATCTGGCTCTGCCCATTTCGCCCATGTGGCATTACGCGGTGGTGGTGGGCTTTGACCGCGATCGCCGAGAGATCTTGCTGCATTCGGGCACAACTCCCCGCATGGCCATGCCCTTGTCGACCTTTGAACACACCTGGGCGCGGTCGGACCACTGGGCTTTCCGGGTCAGCCCACCCAATCAATTGCCCGCCACCGCACAACCCGACACCTGGGCCAGTGCCGTGGCTCCGCTGGAGCGGGTAAACGCCCAGGCCGCCGAAACCGCCTACGCCACCGCGCTGGGTGCTTGGCCCGGGCACCGCATCAGCCTGCTGGGCTTGGGCAACACCGCTTACGCGCTGGGCCGACGCGAAGACGCCGCGCGTGCGTTTGAGTCCACCACCCAGGCACACCCGGACTTCGCCGACGCCTGGAACAACCTGGCGCAGGTGCGGCTGGAATTGGGCCAGCTGGACGCTGCACACCTGGCGGCCTCCAAGGCTGTGGCGCTCGGTGGTCCCCGTTTGCCGGGGTACCGCGCGCTGCTGGAGAAAATCGACGCCCAGCGACGATGAGCGCCGCCGCTATGTCGGGCGATGGCGGCACAATCGACGTTTTGCACAAGAAGGCTCGTCATGTCGCGTTTGATGCTGGTTGGTGCCACGGGTCTGGTGGGGCACTGCGTGCTGCAGCAGGCGCTGGCAGATGTCCGGGTAAACCAGGTGGTGGCACCCACGCGTCGCGCTCTGCCACCGCACCCCAAGCTGCTCAACCCGCTGGTGGACTTTGACCACTTGCCCGTTGACGCCGGTTGGTGGGTGGTGGACGCGGTGATCTGCACACTGGGCACGACCATCAAGGTGGCTGGCTCACAGGCTGCGTTCTACCGTGTGGACCACGATTTCCCTTTGCAGGTGGCGCGGCTCGCGCAGCGCCAGGGCGCAAAGGCCTACGCGCTCAATTCGGCTTTGGGAGCTGATCCGGCATCGCGTGTGTTTTATTCGCGCACCAAGGGCGAACTGGAGCGGGATTTGCAAACCCTGGGCTACCCGTCGCTCACGTTTGTGCGGCCAGGGCTGATCGGCGGTGAGCGCCAGCAGAACCGGCCCGCCGAGCAACTGGCGGTGCGGCTGTCGACCTTGCTGCAGCCCTTGCTGCCCAGGCGCTACCGCGTGGTGCCGGCAGGCCGGATTGCCCACCACCTGCTGCAGGCGGCGCTGGGAGGCACACCCGGCGTACGGGTGTTGATGGCTGAGCAACTGGTCTGAGCCGCCTGGGGCGCTTGCGTCAGACCACCGTGACCGCAGCGCCCTCACCGCGCTCGCCGATGGCCCCGATCTCGTAAACCGTTTCACCCAACTCGCGCAGGGTGGCGGCGCAGGCGGCTGCTTCTTCGGCGGCGATCACCACCACCATGCCGATGCCGTTGTTGAAAGTGCGGTTCATCTCCATGTCATCAATGCCGGCCGTTGCCTGCAACCAGGCGAACAGCTCGGTTTGTGGCCAGCTTCCCTTGTAGAGATGGGCGGCGGTGCCTTCGGGCAGCACCCGCGGGATGTTTTCCAGCAGGCCACCACCGGTGATGTGGGCCAGAGCCTTCACGGGGTGCCTGGCCAGGGTGGCCAGCACGTTTTTCACGTACAAGCGGGTGGGCGCCATGATGGCTTGCTTGAACGGCTGGCTGTCCAGCGTGGCGGGCAGGTTGGCACCAGCGCGTTCGATGCACTTGCGCACCAGTGAAAAACCGTTGGAATGCACGCCGTTCGATGCCAAGCCCAGCACCACGTCGCCAGTGGTCACGTTTTGGCCGGTCAGGATCTTGCTTTTCTCGACAGCACCGACGCAAAAACCGGCCAGGTCGTATTCGCCATCAGGGTACATGCCGGGCATTTCAGCGGTTTCGCCGCCAATCAGGGCGCAGCCGGATAGTTCGCAGCCCTGGGCGATGCCGCCTACCACGGCGGCAGCGGTGTCCACGTCCAGCTTGCCGCAGGCAAAGTAGTCCAGGAAAAACAGTGGCTCGGCGCCTTGCACCAGCACGTCGTTGACGCTCATGCCCACCAGGTCGATGCCCACGGTGTCGTGCATCTTCCATTCAAAGGCCAGTTTGAGCTTGGTGCCCACGCCATCGGTGCCGCTGACCAGCACCGGTTCCTTGTAGCGCTTGGGCACTTCAAACAGCGCGCCAAAGCCGCCTATGCCGGCCAGCACGCCTTCGCGCATGGTCTTTTTGGCCAGCGGCTTGATACGTTCGACGAGCGCGTCGCCAGCAACAATGTCAACGCCGGCGTCTTTGTACGAGAGGGGGGGGGTGCTTTGGGTCATGAAGGGCAGCGCACGGCGGTGGTGCCGGGCGGGTCGTTGGGACAGAATGGGCCAGACTTTCGGGTACCCTGAATGCGGCCCGATAGAATTTGTCCCAGATTTTAAGGGTTTGCCTCCGCGACCCGATCAACCCCGACGCACCGACCCATGTCATTGACCCCCAACCAGATCCGTGCCGCACTCTGGGCCGCGATCGCCGTCGTGAGTTGGCTGCTGCTGTCGCTGCTGGCGCCGGTGCTCATGCCCTTCCTGCTGGCTGGTGTGCTGGCCTATGCGCTGCACCCCCTGGTGGAGCGGCTGCACGCCAAACGGGTACCGCGCTGGCTCGGTGCCGGACTGGCCATTGCGGCCCTCATGCTGGTGCTGCTGGCGGTGCTGTTGCTGATCGTGCCCGTGATCACCAAGCAGGTGCCCATGCTGCGGGAGCAAGTGCCGGCCTTGCTGGAGGGCCTGAACGCCGTCCTGCTGCCGGTGGCCGTCCGCTTCGGTCTTGAGTTACAGGTGGACGTGAGCCTGGTGCGTGAATGGCTCGGAAAACTCATCACCGGGCACGAAAGCGAACTCGTCGGCGGCTTGCTGTCGTCCCTGCGCATTGGTGGCAGTGCGCTCGCGGCGGTGTTTGGCAATTTGTTCCTCATGCCAATCGTGGCCTATTACCTTTTGCTGGACTGGCTCAACCTGGTGGGGCGCGCCAAGACGCTCATTCCCCCGCGCTGGCGAACAGGTGTGCAAAGCTTTCTGGATGAAACCGATGACGTGCTGGGGCAGTACCTGCGGGGCCAGTTGCTCGTCATGGGTGTGCTGGCAGTGCTCTACACAGTCGGCTTGGCCCTGGTGGGTCTCGAGCTGGCGTTGCCGATTGGAGTGTTCACCGGCCTGGCGGTGTTTGTGCCCTACCTGGGCTTTGGTCTGGGGCTGGTGCTGGCGCTGCTGGCGGCTTTGCTGCAGTTTCAAAGCCTGCTGGGTGTCGCGCTGGTGGGCGGTGTGTACCTGTTGGGGCAGGTGATTGAGAGTATGTACCTCACGCCGCGCCTGCTGGGTGAGCGCATTGGGCTGCATCCCATTGCTGTAATTTTTGCTTTGCTCGCGTTCGGTCACCTGTTTGGTTTTGTGGGTGTGCTCATTGCGCTGCCCGCCAGCGCCGTGTTGTTGGTGGCTATGCGGCGCGCCAAACATGGCTATATGGCCAGCGAGCTGTATCTGGACACGTCGCCGCACGCCGCCGCCGCACCTTCGAAGGCTGACGTTTGAGCGCCGCACCCGTTCCGATGAAACAAATGGCGCTGGACATCGGTCTGTCGCCGGTGCCCACCTTGGCCAACTTTGCCTTGGCCGGCAACGAAGCCGCGCTGGATCACCTGCGTTTGTGGACCGACAACCCCCTGCGATCCCCCGTGCCCACCTTCCTGTGGGGCGAGGGCGGCAGCGGCAAGACCCACCTGTTGAGCGCGGTGCGTGAAGCTCTGCGCGAGCACGGCAGCCGCGTGGGCTGGATCGACGCCACCCGCCTGCATCCCGGCGAATACGACGACCATTGGGACGCGGTGCTGCTGGACGATTGCCACCTCTACACCGCAGAGCAGCAGGCCGCCGCGTTCAACTGGTTCATCAATGCACAGAACCCGGCCCACGGCCCCGCCCGCTGGGTACTGGCTGCTGCCGACCGACCGCCCGCCGACCTGCAACTGCGCGAAGACCTGCGCACCCGCCTGGGCTGGGGCCATGTGTTTCAACTGCACGCTTTGGGTGAAGCCGAGCGGCGCTCGGTGTTGCGCCGGGCTGCCGACGAACGCGGTGTGTTTCTGGGCGACGAGGTGATGGACTTCATGCTCACCCGTTTTTCTCGCGACCTCTCCAGCCTCATGCGGCTGCTGGACCAGCTCGACGCCTACGCCTTGCGCACCCAGCGGGCCATCACCATTCCGCTGATCAAATCCATGCTCGAACACGAATGAACCCAACGACCGAGGTCTTGACCGCCACGCCCCTCGCCACCCAGCGCGTTCGACTGGCCCTGTTTGACCTGGACCACACGCTGATTCCGCTGGATTCCGATTACGCCTGGGGGCAGTTCACAGTGGGTCTGGGCTGGCGCGATGCCGACAGCTTCACCCGCGCCAACGACAAGTTTTACGCCCATTACAAAGCCGGCACGCTGGACATTGCCGAGTACATTCGCTTTGCCACTGGTGCTGTGCGCGAACATGGCCGCCAGCGAGCCCAGGAAGCCCACCACCGGTTCATGCAAGACGTCATCGTGCCCGCGCTGCGCGAGTCGGCGCTAGACCTGGTTCGGGCGCATCAGGCGGCTGGCGACGAGGTCGTCATCGTCACCGCCACCAACGAGTTTGTGACCCGGCCCATTGCCAAAGCCTTTGGTGTGGACGAGTTGATTGCCATTGAACTGGAGCACGATGCCCAGGGCGAGCCCACCGGCGCCATTCGCGGCACACCGTCGTTTCGCGAGGGCAAGGTCGCTCGTGTGGAACAATGGCTGTCCGCGCGTGGCCTGAATTGGTCCAGCGTTGAGCACAGCACTTTCTACAGCGACTCCATCAACGACCTGCCGCTGCTGGAAAAAGTGCACGAGCCCGTGGCCACCAACCCGGACGCCCGGCTACAGGTCATCGCCAACGAGCGGGGCTGGCGCATATTGAATCTATTCGAATGATCAAAAAATTCATCGACAAGCTGCTGGGCAAATCCAGCGCCTCCAGCCGCAAGGCCAGCCCATTTGGCAAGCGCGAAGACGTGCCGGTGTCGGTACACGGCATTGACCGCAGCCTGGTGGACCAGCGCGCGCTCGACGTGGTACACACCCTCAAGCAAGCCGGTTTTGAGGCCTACATTGTGGGCGGCGCGGTGCGCGACCTGTTGCTGGGCCTGCGGCCCAAAGATTTCGACGTGGCCACCAGCGCCACCCCCGAGCAGGTCAAGGGCCTGTTCCGCCGCGCCTTCATCATCGGGCGTCGCTTTCGCATCGTCCACGTGGTCTACGGCCGCGGCCGTGAACACGAGATGATCGAAGTTTCGACCTTTCGGGCCTATCTCGACAGCGCCGACGCCGAGCAGGTGGCGGGTAACGAACGCACCAGCAAGGGCGAACTCGCCGGCATGAAGCACGCGGTGGACGCCAGCGGGCGGGTGCTGCGCGACAACGTCTGGGGCCCGATCGAGCACGACGCTGCACGGCGCGACTTCTCCATCAACGCCATGTACTACGACCCGGAATCGCAGGTCGTGGTCGACTTTCACAACGGCATTCGCGATGCCAAGAAGCTCACTCTGCGCATGATTGGCGACGCTTCCACGCGCTACCGCGAAGACCCGGTGCGCATCATCCGCGCCGTGCGCTTTGCCGCCAAGCTCAGCGGCCTGGGCTTCAAGTTTGACGCCAAGACGCTGGAGCCGCTGGCCTCGTCGCGAAACCTGCTGGCCGATGTACCGCAGAGCCGCCTGTTTGACGAAATGCTCAAGCTGCTGCAAACCGGCCACGCGCTGGCCAGCGTGGAACAGTTGAAGGCGGTGGGTCTCAACACCGGCATTTACCCGCTGCTTGACGTGGTGGTGCAGCGTGCCGAAGACCCCTTTGTGAAGCTCGCCCTCCAAGACACCGACCGCCGGGTGGGCGAAAACAAGCCCGTGGCGCCCAGCTTCTTGCTGGCCTGCGTGCTCTGGGCCGACGTGCGCAAGGGCTGGAGCCAGCGGCTGAATGCGCGCCCAGGCCAGCGCCCGCCACCCCCGTTTGCTGCGTTGCAAGAGGCCGTGGACGAAGCCTTTGATGCCCGCATTGGCGACGTGTCGGGCCGCGGCAAGCTCGGTGCCGACATGCGTGAAATCTGGATGATGCAGCCGCGTTTTGACAAGCGCGTGGGCACTTCGCCTTTCAGCCTGGTGGACCAGGCCCGTTTTCGCGCTGGCTTCGACTTCTTGCGCTTGCGCGCCCAAGTGGGTGAAGTGGAAGAAGAACTGGCTCACTGGTGGGAGACCTTCCAGCACGCTTCTGACGAGGTCCGTGAGGACATGGTGGATGCCCAGCGCCGTGAAAGCCCGGCCAAGTCGGGGCCGGGCAAGGCCCGCCGCGTGAAGCGCACCGATGCCGACCACCCTGTCCAAGCCAGTGCGACATTGTCCGCCGCAGAGCCCGCGGATGCGCTGGCACCCGACCCCCGCTTGCGTGGACAATCCCGAGACGATGAGGGTCGTGACGGTGCCCAGGACGACGACAGAGCGCCGGCCAGTGTGGGTTTTGGCAGCGCATTTTCAGCCGACAGCGAAAGCGAAAGCGAAAGCGAAAGCGAGTCTGCCCCGGCCAAAAAGCGCCGTCGGCGGCGCCGCAAGCCTACCGGCGAAGGCGGGCAGGGCAGCGAAAGCCCGACCGCAGATTGAGCCGGGGCGGTGCGTCGCGCAGCCAGTGCCCAGCCAGAAGGCCGTGACGCTGTCACGGCCTTTGTTGCGTTGGGCGCCAACCTGGGTGATGCCGTGAACACCGTACGTGCCGCGCTCGTGGCGCTGGGCCAGGTGCCGGGTGTGCGGCTGGTGCGCAGCTCCAGCCTGTACCGTACCGCGCCGGTTAACTCCACCGGGCCAGATTACATCAACGCGGTGGCAAAGGTCACCACCGTGCTCACCGCGCCAGCGCTGTTGGGCGCATTGCAAGTCATTGAAAACGGCGCAGGCCGCGAGCGCCCCTACCGCAACGCACCACGGACGCTGGATCTGGACTTGTTGCTCTACGGCTTTGCGTGCGTTGCTTCACCCACGCTGACCGTCCCGCACCCCCGCATGATGGAGCGTGCATTCGTGTTGGTCCCGCTGGCTGAAATTGCGCCGCAGCGCGTGAGCACAGCGCAACTGCAAGCGGTTGCCGATCAGGCCATTGATGCGTTGGCCTGACGTTCTCTTGCTGCGTTCAGGGCGCGAGGCGTTCGCGCAGCCAGCCACCGTCGGCCTGCTGGGTGTAGCGCAGCCGGTCGTGCAGACGGCTCTTGCGGCCTTGCCAAAACTCCCATTGCTCGGGCTTGAGCCGGTAGCCGCCCCAGTGGGGTGGGCGCGGCGGCTGCAGCATGAACTGCGCACCATAGCGGGCAGCGTTGGCCACCAGCACCGTGCGGCTTGAAATCACGTCGCTTTGCGGGCTGGCCCATGCACCAATGCGGCTGTCCAGCGGGCGGCTGTGAAAGTATTCGTCGCTTTCGACATCGCTGACTTTTTCCACGCTGCCTTCTATGCGCACCACCCGTTCCAGCTCCACCCAATGGAATTGCAACGCAGCATAAGGATTGCCGGCCAGTTGCTGGCCTTTGCGGCTGGCGTAGTTGGTGTACCAGACGATGCCTCGCTCGTCGTAACCCTTGATCAGCACCACGCGGGTGCTGGGGCGCAGGTCAGATCCCACGGTGGCCACGGTCATGGCGTTGGGTTCGGGCACTTCGCTGCTGATGGCTTCTTGCAACCATTTCCCAAACTGTTGCAACGGGTCGGTCTGTGACGCCGACTCGCTGAGTTCGGCTTTTTCGTAGCTTTTCCGGAGGTCTGCGATGTTCATGAATTCAGTATAGAAGCGAGCTGCGTGCGCTGTCTTGTGCTGGATCAATCGGCCAGTTCCAGCAAGGCGCGCAGCGCATGGTCTTGAATGCCGTGCTGGTGCAGACCCTCCAGCGTTTGGCGCGCATAGTCCAGCGTGCTGCCATAGCGCCCCACGGCGTGTTTGAAAATGTTGCGGTACTGCTCGGCGTCCAGTTTGCCGGTGTGGCTCGGGCTGCGGCGTGAAAGCGTGAACGCCAAAGCCTGCACCGTGCCTTGGGCGGTTTGGCAGGGCAACCACTTCGGGTCGTACACCGGGTTGGGCATTTCACGCGCCCACAGCGTGGGCATCAAGGTTTCCACCTGGCGGTGGGGCACACGCAGCGCCAGCCCCGCACAGCTGCCGCCCGACACCAAGGCAAATACCAGGCCCGGCTGCTCGGGCGTGCCGCGGTTGACGCGGCTCCACATTTGCAGGCTGCGGTGGTGACCGTACACGCGCCCCAGGCGCTGCTCGGCGGCTTCAAACTCGGGCCGCCACACCAGCGAGGCGTAGGCAAACACCCACAGGTCGGGATTGGGGCCCTGGGCGCGCCACTGCGCCAGGGTGTCGGCCATCATTTGGGCGCCATCACGCAGGGCGGGGTCCCAGGTGGCTGGTGGCCGCTCGGTGGGCCGGGCGTGGGCAAGACGGGTGTCAGGATGGGCCATTTAGAATCGCAAGCTGTGCTTGTCAGTCGATTGGATTGACGTGTATGCAAAGGGCGGGTGGGCGCGAAGCCGGCGCCGGTCTTCTCATTTTTATTATTGTTCACGGAGTGTTGCCCATGTCTTCCCAGGATAACGACCAGGATTTTCGCGTTGTCGCTGCGGTGTTGTTCGCCACTATTTTGTTGGCGATTGGCCTGACGCTCGGTATCGGCATCCATAAAACGCGCAGCGGTGCTGCGCCGGCGGCTGTTGTCAGCGTGCCAGTTGTAGAGGCTGAAACAACGGCCACTGCGGTCTCGGCAGACGACGCCAGCGTGGTGGTGGAGAAGGGCGTGGTCAAGTTTTACTTTGCCTCGGGCAAGGCCGAACTTGCCTCGGGTGCGCTGGACGCGCTGGGTGAGGCTATTGCCGCGGCCAAAGGTGGCAAGCGTCTGGTGTTGTCGGGCTTTCATGACGCCACCGGCGACCCGACCATGAACGCCGAGCTGGCCAAGCAGCGCGCATTATCGGTTCGTGATGCACTGGTGGGTGCGGGTGTGGCCGAAAGCAGCCTGGAGCTGAAGAAGCCCGAGCAAATGATGGACAACACGGGCAGCAACGCTGAAGCGCGCCGTGTGGAAGTGGTGATCGCTGAGTAAGCTGTCTCGCTTTGAAGAAAAAAACCCGGCAGAGCCGGGTTTTTATAAGCTTTAAGTACTTATCCGGGGTCAGCGCAGGCCCTGACCAGTCTGATTGTCCATGCGTTGAATCAGCTCAATCTTGTAGCTGATCGTTGTGTTTGCCTTTGTTCTTGAAGACTATATAAATCAATAACTTATTGATTTCATAGAGGCGAAGAAACGCCTCAGGAGTACCTGCAGACGCCACAAAATGGCGGCTAAATCTCGATCAGATCATGCGATGATCCATCTCGTTGACACGACGGAGATGTGGCATGGCAAAACCCAGACTGAAGCCATCCGGGAAGTGGGAAATAGGGCTGAGGCACCCATCGCTTCCGAACGGGCGCAAGTACTTCACCTTTGACACCGAGGCCGAGGCCATTGCCTACGGGCAGCAATGGAAGCTGATGAAGCACGCGGACATCCCGCCGCCGGCAGAGTTGACCAGCCCCACGTCCCCCGGCGACGGGGTGCGCTTGGTGCGCATTCTTGGTGAGTGGTCGGACAGTGGCTTCGCGGCGCCTTCGCAAATTCTCACGCTCTCGACGCTGACGCGTGAGGTCGGTTCAGTACGGCTCTCCGACGCCAGCTACAAGTGGCTGACCGGCTATCTCCGTTCCCTGAAGGTGGAGAAGAACCTGTCCCCTTCGTCCATCAAGCACCGCATTCAGGCGTTGAGCCGGGCCATTGACGAGTACCTGCGGCACAACGTGAACGTCAAGATCAGCAACCCGGTGAAGCTGCTGCCTAAGGGCTACTCGACGTATACCGACGTCGATGCACAGATGGCGAAAGCCAAGGGTGGCAAGGTGAAGGTGAACGTGGCGCGCGACAGGCGCCTGTTGCCAGGGGAGCACGAGAAGATCGTGGCGGTGCTGTCGGGCTATGAGCGACCGGATCGCTCGCGCGGCCTCGAACTCAAGGGCGGCGATGCGCTACTGACCTTGTACCTGCTGATCTTGAACACGGGACTGCGGCTTAGGGAGGCCTACACTCTGACCAGAAGCCAGATCGACATGCAGAACAAGGTGATCCATGCTAGGGAGACCAAGCAGTGGCGTGGGAAGATTTCTTATCGGGATGTCCCGATGCGCCCGGAAGTGCATCAGGTGCTGTCCTCGTACTTTGCGTCGCGGCCGCCGTTCGGACCTGATGCGCACATCTTCCCGTTCCTCCACGAAGAAGGGATCGAGGAAGGGAAAAAAGGCTTGGTGCGTACCAGTCAACGGCTGTCATTCCGTTTCAGGATCGCTTTCGAGTACATGGACATCGTTGGCCTTCATGAACACGATCTGAGACACGAAGCGACGTGCCAATGGCTGGAGTTAAAAGACAAAGACGGGCGCGACATGTTCCGTCTGGAGGAACTGAACAGGATCATGGGATGGAAGCCGGGCTCGGTGATGGCCCAGCGCTATGCCAGCTTCAGGGGCGTGGACCTTGCGCAAAGGCTTTGGCCGGCACAGGAAGCGGGGGCGGCGTCTGCCGCCGTGGCCTGACCGGCATGTCTAGGCGCGGGACTGACTTTCTTGCGTTGAGGTCCTGGCGCCGCTCTTCAGCCTCTTTCCGGGCGCGCTCGGCGATGTAGGCCAGCAGATCGGCTTTCACGTAGATCCAGCCGCGACCGAATTTCATCCCTGGCAGCTCGCCGCTTCGGGTCAGCTCCTCTATTCGCTGCTCGGTGCAGTGCAGGAGTTCGGCGCACTGTTCGGCGTTGATCGTTTCGGCGGTCATGCTGAACCGCCTTTCTCTTTCTGATAGCACTCTCGGTGTTTGCACGCATCGAATACCACGCTGTACGCGGTGACTCCGGCGAGTTGCTCGACCAGTAACCACTGGCTGGGACTGCTCATGGTGGCCTCCATGCATGACCACCAAGCTTAGTGGCCACATTCGACATGGAGAAATTGTGCTGGCCATACACGGTGAGCGAAACCCGCAAGGGCGCGGCTGAGCGCAGTGGAGCGCGCAAAGGCTGCGCGGATTCCCATAATGGGTCACTTCAGTCGGTCCGCTACCCGTGCGTTTGCAGCCGGGGCACTGAAGCGTCGCGCCGGGCGTCCGCTTGTTCGATCGCACTCCAGAAGTGATGAGTCGACGCAGCGGCCGATGAAGGCTTTGCGGATGCGATGTCCACAGGTAGCGTTGGCAGTGTCGCATCAAGGCCTGCGCCGATGCACAAGGGCACAAAGACGCACCCGAAAGCGGCAGGGCGGTTCCGCGTGATCCGTGTTAGGTGGGGGAAATGCTCTTCCGGGTCGGTTTGTCGCCTTGCTTGCCAGTTTCGTCCGAAGGGCGCTCCCCCGCATTGTCCGACCACCGTCGCTCGGGTTCTTTGAAGAACAGCTCTCGCCGCCGAGCCTTGAGCGCGCCGTCCCGAAAGTACGAGTTGGTCCAGTGCTTGGGGCCCTCGTCGGACTCGTCGAGGAACGCCCCCTCCGCCTTCTCGCCGCGCAGCTCGAGCTCGTTGGCCACGTTTCGGAAGTAGAAGTGCCGGAAGATGCGATCGAACTCGGTGAGATAGATGTCGGCGACGCGGGTATTGCCCCGGATCAACAGCATGTTCTCGTCGTTTTGGGTCAGCGAGTTGTCGGAGAAGTTGGCCGACCCGGTGCAGACCAGGGGATCGTCCGACAGCGGATCGATGAGCAAGAACTTGGTGTGCACGAAGAAGATGTTGCCGGCCTTGCGGTAATGCTCCTCCTCCTGGAACCATTGATCCAGCCCGAATTCCTTGATCCGCCGGGTCTTGCGTTCGTTGTTTTCGAACGTCGCGATCTCACCCAAGACGGCGCCATAGGAAAGGACGAGGTCCCGGTCCCCCCGTAACCGGTCCTGGAGTTTCTTGGCGGGGCGCTTCTCCATCAGCACGAAGCGCAGAAAGTCGCGGTCCTCGGCCAGCGGCAGCACAAATTGCTCGTTGACGCCGAAGGCAGCCGTGAACACCACGGTCTCTGTGGCGTCGAGCATCCGGTTTGCATACCACTGCAGCATGGTCGCACGATGGCGGGGCGAGAACAGCGCTGCCACGGAGTTCTCAGGCAGCAGTTCTTCCGGATGGGGGGTGATCCGTGTGGCTGCCTGCTTGGCGGTCAGCGACACTGGGTCCTTCGCGATGGCGTCCCAGTACTTCAGGTAGCTGTCCGCCACTTTCGGGTCGGCGATGCGGTGCCCCACATTTGACTGCCCAAGGAAGCCCGAGGGGGTGAGGTTGGTCGATCCCGTCCACACGGACACTGGCTCGCCATCCGTGATCCGGATCATGAACTTGTTGTGCGGGATCTTCGGCACGGTGCGTGGATAGAGCACCTTGCGCCGCGCGATCTTCTTGGGGATTTCGGCGGCTTCGATGGCCATGTTGTTGGCCTTGGTGTCGTGGTAGCTGATGCGCACATCGACACCGCGATCCAGCGCGGCCTTCAGTGCATTGAGGATCGGCTTGTAGGTGAACTCATAGACACAGGCGCGCAATGCTTCGCCAGAGGGAATGTCGTTGATGAAGGCAAGGCAGGCCTCGATCAGGCCACGCGAAAGCCACTGGGTCACCGGCTGCGAGAGGTCCTCGAGCTGCTGGGTACTGGGCTTGATGTTGCCGAACTCGCGTGCGAAGTGCTGGCTGGCGATGGCGCCACGGTTGAACCAGATGCCGTGGCCGTCGGGATCATCTTCCGCCTCCGTCTCGACCACGATGTGGAGTTCGTCCTCGGGCGCGGACTTCAGCTTGCCCGGCTTGCCGTACATCGGGAGGATCCTGAACTCGTACCGCGTACCAGGGTCGGCCGTGTAGTCGCTCCAGAGGAAGCTCTGCACCGGAAAATCCTGGGTCGTGAAGACGGGAGGCTTGCCGTCCACCAGCTTCTTGGGGTCCGGAACGATCGATCGGAAGACCTTCTGCGAGCGCAGCCATTTGCCCGACGATGCACCCTCGCGCTTGCGGTAGACGGAAAAGCCGCGCAGTCCTTTGCGCCGGTGCTCGGGACAATTCAATGCCATCAGGATCGTGCGGGTCCCGCTGATGACCTTGAGCTGAAACTCCCCGTTGGTCGATTCGGCCGTGCTGCGCATGTGCCCCTCCAAGTCCATGAACAGTGGGAGAGGCAACTGGCTCGGCGATGGCTTTCTATGGCGCGAATCGCGAATTCAGCTGGTTGCACAGAGCACGTATCAGTACGACAACATCCATTCCTCTGATGCGGAATTCCCCTCGTCCCGGGCACAGAATATCGCGGCTCCGTGAAAATACAAAGAAAAGGCCCCGGTGGGTTCCTTAGGGTGAGGCGGAATGGCTTCTTCCGATTCGGGAACACGGCGGAACTCAGCCTACTGGGCCTTTCTCAGGTGCAATAAACAGGATTCGCTGGCCAACGCAACGATCGCAGTAGGTTCGGGCGGAGGTGAACCGCCGTGGCAGACGAAGGCTTCGTCCGCGATTTCTCGGCGCAGCCCCCGGGGACGCAATGATGCCTGGAAGGATCTCTTCAATGCGGGGATGGCGGTGCGGGCGTGGTACCTGAGTCGTTTGTGGTTGGGCGCGCCGCGCAGGTATACCAGGTGAGCTCGAAAGGGCCAACGCTTCAGGGATTCGAACCTGCCGCCTGTACCTTGGCCTTCAGCGCTGGGTTGGACTTGATCTGGATGGCCTGTCGGTAGACATCCACTGCCGCGCGGTCCGCTCCCTCCTGGCGCAGCAGATCGCCCTTGAGAGACAGTCCTTCCGCCCTTAGTGAGGGAACCTCCTGCATGCTCTCCGACAAGCGCTTCCAGTCCTGGGCGTTGGATGCGTCGATCAAGCTCGGCGCAGGTTTGACGCGCAGCATCTCCTGCTCGCTGATTGGCATCTTCACTCCGGGCGCCGGCACGCGGTATTCCGACTGCCTGACGATCACGTTGTCCAGGCGTTTGACGGCTGCGGCATTGGTGGCGCTGCCCACGGGGTCGATTTGTACATTGCTCAGTGCCTTGCGTGCGTATTGCGACCATCCGGCGGACGCGAGTACGTCGGCCGTCATGAACCACTCCGCATTCGCTGGCAAGCCCGGTAGCTTGTTCGCTAAGCCTTCCTTGGCCGCCTTCGTGATGGCGTCTACCCGCTGATCCTCGTTGGCGTTTTGCAATAGCTGCACAGTTTCGGGCGAGGACAGGTACCGGTTCAACTGCTCGGCGACCGCGCCCGCGACTTCCGCCTGGGCCGCATGGATGGCTTGCCGGTCTCCCAATCGCACCTTGACCAAGCGCGCACCCATCACTGGGGTCGTGATCGTGAACTGGTACTCGTCCTTCAGATCTCCCCCGCGGGCCAGAAGCACCTTGAGATCCTCCTGATTGCGCGGTGGGACTGTGCGCGGTGTCGGATCCGGCAGCACGACCAACGCAGAGTCGGAGACGTTCGAGATTGTGTAGGTCATCCCGCGAGGGCCTTTGTTGACCAGCCGCGCTGGAGTCCTGCCGTTCGGGTCCAGCAGGCGCATGACACAGGCGCCATCCTCGCTTGCGAAATCCGGAGTTTCGAGAAAAGCCGTGTCGCTCTTGCTCAGCACGTAGTCCCGCAACGCGTTGACCAGCACCACCATGGAGTCGTGCGTAGGCGTGGTCGGCTTCACGATCCCAATGTGATCGGCACCACCAATCGCCGAGGGCGCGCCATTGCAGAAGGCCACGGCACTGGACCATGGAACGATCATCACAGGGCCGGTCTCGGCCTTTTCGTAGGCACAGATCACCGTGGGTTTGTTGTCTGCGGAAATCAATCCCCAGTCGTCGCTCAACTGCTGTAGCAGGGCGTTGCGATCAGCGGGGAACATCTGCGCCACGGCGGGGTTGCGGACAAATAGCTGGGCGATGTTGGTGACGTCCGCCCCTCGCGCGGGGGTGGCATAGAGCACCACCAGTGGCACGTTCTCGCGGCGTTCGGGATGGGCGATCAACTCACGCAAGGTGACAAGTCCGCCCATGCTGTGAGCCACGAAGACGACATTTTCATAGTCCCACACCTCGTGAAACTTCAAGGACTCTTCCAGCTTGTTGGCGGCTTCCCGAATGTCCAACGAACCTCCGGCCAGCATGTTGGAGGTGAAGCCGAACGCGAAGATGTCTACGCGACTGCCCACGCCCGGCTGTTCATGCAGGAACTTGAAGAAGCCCGTGCCATCCTTGTTGTTCCAGGTCGAAGTTGTCGAGCCGAAAAGCCCATGGACGAACACGACAGCAATCCTGGCTGTCGGATTGGCCTGATGGACCCAGTAAGGTTCCGTGGTGTTGGACACCTCCTCTGCGGCAGCCAAATTCACGACAGGATTGGGCGTCTCCGGGTGTTCCTTTTTTTCGCATCCCTGGCAAAGCACCAGCGCCACCAAACTGATGGCCAATGCGAGCGTGCTGCTAAGCCTCTTCCCATTCATACAAACCTCCCGCCTGCCGACGTGGAATATCGTTGAAGGAGCATATTGGCCGGAATTTCAAGGCGAGGCAAGTGCGCGTGGGGTGGGATCGGTCTTACGGTTGGGCTATCCCGGCGCGGCAAGTCCATCGTGTGTCGCCGCTCCTCGTTGAGGTCCAAGCGTATACATGCGAGTCTGATGCCGAACATTCGTGTTTGGCTCGCTACTTGTTCGACGGGTGCTGCGATGACATTTCTGCGTGGTGAGGCATCCGCGTCTGGCACTATTGGTGCCGATGGAGGGTGTTGAATGGACGCAGAATTAGCAGGTCTTCTCGAGAGAGCGTTCTCGACATATGTCGACGTACGAAGGAATGGTTCCCTCGAGCCTGACGTTTCGTACTTGGCCTACGACTTCAAGCATTGGAACGTTTCTTCTATTGGCGGCCACATGGTCAACGACCAACTGAACGAGCTCACGAACATCATCAATGGCTGGAAAAGTGCGCTGCGACGCTGGCATGCATGGAACTTGACCCTAGAAGGATTTCCGGACGTCATGGAGGCATGGGACATTCGGATTGAGTTTCTGCAGCCGCTTGTGCATGAATGCTTGCTAGAACCTAGTGCAGTGCGGGACACGATGGTCTTCGTGGCGACCAACGCCTTCCACCAGTTGAGGCTGGCCTCGGACCCGAGCTATCCAGACCGCCTAGCGGGCGACCCGACGGCTGCAAAGCCAAGACAGCGTTTTCTTACGAGACCAGACAAGGAGATCCAGCTCCAGAGTTTGATCGCAGGCTTTCCGGATGCACCGGCCTACATGGCGGCGCTGAGGTCTCTCGATGATGAGGATTACACGCACCGTACGTCCGACTACCGGAACCGTAGCAGCCACGCGCTTGCCCCTCGGATCGAGATTGGGCAGATCGAAGCAATCACCCGGAAGGTTGGTCCTGCAACGCAACTGGTTAAGAACAGTCGCGGTACGTTCGATGAGGTCGACGTGCCGGGCCACATGCGGGTTTCGTATGGGTTTGGCGGGATTTCCCCACTCAGCTCAGAGGGCGCGCGCGTGGCAAACATGAGCGAGTTCATGAAGGCCCGACAGTGCTACGAGTTCTATCGTCGGTTGTTGGTTTCTGCTGGGGTTGAGAGCTTCAGCGGTGCTCAAGGCGAGTAGCCCTTCGCCGCTCGCCGTGTCTGCTGGCAGCCTTCTCTCAACTTGGTTTATGAGGGTGTCAGTTCAGATGCTGATGCACCAGGCTACGGAAATCGGGGCGCAGTGCTCGGGCGGAGTTGATCGACAGGACCTCGGTCCGACCGCTCGGCCACTGCAATTCGCCGCGCTCTCCGCCAAGCGTCAGCACGGCGCGGTCGAAGATTCGCTTGCTGGGATGGCAGCTGCCGATGACCTGGAGGGATGTGACTGTGTTGCCTTCGATCCAAAGCCATTGGCTCTCGCTGTCCGTGGGCATGTCAGGCAGCATCAGTTCGATCTCGGCCAGACTGCCATGGGAAGCATCGAGCAGCAGGAGCACGGTGTATTGGATGAGCATGGGCACGGCCGGTCGTGGAGCAGGGCAGTGGCTTTGCTGCGAACCAATATCCGTAGAGACTCCTGCTGGACGATTACAGCGCCGCGTCCTTGAGTTTCTTCAACGAACGGACCTTGATGCGCACCGTCGCGGGCTTGGCCGCGAAGACCTGTTCCTGCTTGGTGAACGGGTTGATGCCCTTGCGCTTGGGCTTGGCGGGCACCTTCTGCACGCCGATCTTGAGCAGGCCGGGCAGCGTGAATTCGCCGGCACCCTTCTTGTGCACCGAGCCGAGGACAGCCGATTCGAGCGCTGCCAGCACGGCCCTCACGGCCTTGGACTCGACGCCGGACTGTTCGGCCAGATGAGCGGTCAGCGTCGTCTTGTTGAAGGTGTCCTTGATCGGCTTGAGAGCCGGGGCTGTCGCCTTGGCAGCCGGTGCGGGCTTGGCGGCTTTCTTTGCAGTTGCCATAGGTTCTTTCTGATGGTGTTGAAAGGAATCAGGAGCAGGTGCCCCGCGCATCGCGCGTCTTCGATTTTACGAGGGCGCTTTGATCACGTCCCTATGGCGGGCGCATGACTGCATTTCATCCAACGCGTGGCAGAAACGTTCAAGCCTCTATGGGCCCAGCATGGGAGACCTTCGAGCACGGCCTGACGTCATCACAGTTCGCTCCTTCTGACACGGGACTGGCCCTTGGCGCCTTCTTGCATAGAGGCCTGCTACGTTTTGTGGCTTCCATACATCTCCCTGGTTGAAACGATGACAGCTTTCTCCGACGCATTCCGGGTCGAAGTCCTGCGCATGGCGCGCAAGGAGATCAAGGGCGAGCTTGGCAGCCTGCGCAAGACCGTCACGGCGCAGCGCTCCGAGATCGCGGCGCTCAAGCGGGAGGTGAAGGAGCTGGTGTCGCAGGTCAAAGGACTGCACAAGGCCGTGGCCCGCCAGGTTGCGCCGGGCAAGGCGCCTGTTCAGGACTCTGAGGCCCCGGTGCACCGAGGGCGCCGATTCCAGTTCAAGGCCAAAGTGCTGGCGGCCAAACGGGAGCAGTTGGGAATCTCCCAGCAGGGCATGGCGAACCTGCTGGAGGCTTCCATGCTCTCGGTGAGCAGATGGGAGAGCGGCAAGGTCACGCCGCGCGCGGCTCAACTGGAGTGCATCCAGGCCGTGCTGAAAATCGGCAAGCGGGAAGCGAAGGCCAAGCTTCAGGGGTGATCCGCTTCGGCCAGCCTGTTCAGCCAAGTCTCCTTAAGCGTTTTGATAAATGGCTGCGCGGCGCAAAAGGCAATCACGTTGCCTGTGGGTTGCACGTGTTCCCACTGTTGAGCGCTTTGGACGCCGATCAAGCGGTAGTCCTCGATTTTTTCGAGGGGCGACTTGATGCCGAAGATCGGACCGCCACTCATGCCCACCAGATTGAATGGTTCATCGTGATCCGTTGAGCCAAAGTCGACTTCCGCATAGTGCCTTGGGTACCGTGTCGGTGCGAACCCAGGCGCGGGACCGCTCCGTGGAATCACATGAAGGGTTGCATGCCGCTTTACTTGTGGCTGCCCGTGGGGGCTCTCTATGAGTTCTTCCGGCGTTCCCACCAATAGCCAGTAGGGGAAGTCTTGCAGGTCGCTCTTGTTCCAGATGTTCTCGGGAATAGCCCTGATACCTTCTTTTTGCATTGCCTGGACAGACAGGTAGTCCAGCTTGAACGCGGCGTAGTCCATTCCCTCCACGTCGTCGTCAAAGTAGAAGACATCCTTGGCGGGATCGAAGGCGATGTTGTAGACCACTTTCATATCCGTGTTTGGGTGCGGGTCGGGATTGACAGTCGAGTCGTCGATGGCCCAGTCTTTCGGGATCGCTCCGCGCGCAATCGCCTTCTTCAAGTGGCTAAATATGTGACCTGCAGTGATGGCGAGCCAGTCATCATTGATCTGAACCACGAATGCGCTGAAGTGATACATCGGTGGCATGCCGTCGTTGTCCTGCACCGCACCAGGCCGATGATCGCGGTAGGTGATGTTGATGAAGTGCCGGTGGAGGGGGCGCAGATATTCTTCTCCTAGCTCAATCATGCTTGTTTCTCCGTGGGTTCTTTCGCGTTGAGGGGCAGCCCCATATTTGTGTGCGGAGGCCTGCTGTGCAAGATGGGGTTGCGAGTTGAGGTGCTCAGTACGTACCGACTTCCGCCGTTGGACTGTACCGCTGCAAGTGTCCCTAGCAGGTCAACAACCAATGCTCCCGGCTTTGGGCATGTTCGACGAGCAGTAGATGGAAGGCACCCGCATCGAACCCCAGCGCTCCTTGGGTATCGATTCGCACGCAGCGCGCAGCCGCTTTGAACATAGGCCGGGACAACATTGATGAACCTTCATGGGTTCAACCGCTTCTCCCCCCCATGGGGTTCAGTCATTCAAATGACTCGCCAGCATCAGCTGACTTGGCCGACCCCAATGGCGTTTTGCATTTGGCATCCACTCGCCTGAAGCCGCGGTCCCGTGCCATGAAGGCCGCCAGCATGTGCGGGACCAGTGTCGCCACATCGACTGCCTCGCCATAGGTCTCCGAGTGCAGCGCGGCGTACCGATCCAGTTCAGCCTTCAGGGTGACAGAGCACGAGAAGGTGAGCTTTACGCTTTCGGTCTTGGGCAGTGGCCCCAAGCGAAGTTGACGGCTTGTGCTCATCGCGGCGCTCCTCGGACGATAAACAGCGGCTGGTAGGGACGCAAGACCAGGTCGCGGTTCACGATGACGCGCATGGGCAGGCCCGGCCGCGCTGTCAGTGTCGGCTGGATGTTCAGGTTGCGGCGGGTCACCTCCTGGCCGATCTGATTCACGCTGTCTTGTAGGCTGTCGCGGCCGGCGATCACGATGCGGTTGCCGTCCTGTCGGCTCTCGGGCGCAGCAAGCTCGGCGCCGATACCCAGCAGCGACGTCAACGCGGCGCCCGCGAACACTCGATCCCAGTGCCAGTCCACGCCGTCTTCGAGGCCGGCCCGACCAGCCGGGTCTGAGCCGACCAGGTTGTCCAGCGTCAGCGAGGACGTGTCGGGCAGGATGACCCGGTTCCACACCACTTGGACACGGCTCTGACCAAAACTCACCTGGCTGTTGTAGCGGCCGAGGATGCGCGAGCCCTGGGGAATCAACAGGTGTTTGCCGCTGGCGGTGTCGTACACCGGTTCGGTGACCGTGGCGATCACGTCGCCTGGCAGGTCCGACTGAATGCCGGTGACCAAGGCCCCGGCGATCACTGTTCCCGCCATCACCTGGTACGGCGAGGAGGGCAGCTGCAGAGATCCGGAGTTGCGTGTTTCCGTGGAGCCGGATTTCTGGAAAGCCTCTTTCTGTTCTTGCCGGTTTTGTGCCGTCGTGGCGTCGGCACTGCCAGCCTGCGCTGGCGTGGACGTCAGGCCCGCCGCCATCGGGTCGAAGCCAGCCAGACTGCTCGGTGTTGCGCTGGTGGGGCCAGGTGCTGCAGCGGTTGGTGAAGCAGCGGCAGCACGCTGCCCACCGCTGCGAAAGAACACCGATGCGGAAGCGGCCTGCTCGGCCTCCTTGCGCCGGGCATCGCGCTCCGATGCAGCCGGGTCGTGTCCCGGTGGCGAATAGCTCGGCACCACTGGCTGCTGCGACTTGACGATGGCTGGCCCCAGATCGCCAGGCAAGGGTGGCCCGAGTTCGGGTACGGCCGCAGGTAGTGGTGGTGGCAGTTTCGAATAGTCGGCGGGCAACTTCCCAAGTCGTTCGGAGCGCGACACTCGATCCACGTTGAACAGTTCAGCGGGATCGTTTGCCTCGCGGCGCGCCTTGGGCTGCAGCGACCACACCGTCGCTCCCAGCACCCCCAAGGCCAGCAGGCCCGCCATCAGCGCGAGGCTGCGGCGATTCAGGCGGGTCACCGGTTGCGGCTGCGCCCGCAAGGCCACCGTCTCCGGCGACACCTTGGCCGCTGTGGGGCGACCGCAGGTACCTGATGGGGTGGAATCGTTCGTGGCCATGCTCAGTCCCTCCGAGCGGTGGACGGCACACCGTCCGTGCGCTCGATGCGGACCACGTCACCCTTGGCTGCGCCCAGCCGCAACTCGGCCGCGCCGAACAGGCGATCGACGATGTAGTAGGGCGAGCGGAAGCGGTAGTTCACCAACTGCCCGTCGCCCTGTGCACCGATGACGAACAGCGGTGGCAACTCACCCTGCGTGATGCCAGCCGGGAACTGGATATAGACCTTCTCGCCATCGTCGAAGGCCCGCAGCGGCTTCCAGGGCGGTGTGCTGCCGCTGATCGCGTAGCGAAAGCGAATGCGCTCCAGTGACAGTCCCGCATCCACCGGGGCTGCGGTCTGTGCCGCCTGGGCCTGCCGCTGTAGCGCCAACATGCGGTCCTTGGGGTAGTCCCAGGACACCGACGCCATCCAGGCTTTTTCGGTAGAGGTCAGCTCGATCAGGTAAGTGCGCCGATTGGTGGTGACGACCAGGTTGGTCTTCAGACCCGTACGAACCGGCTTGACCAGCACGTTCACGCGTAGCGCGTCTCCTGAGCCGCTGGATGTGTCGCCCACGACCCAGCGCACGGTGTCGCCTGCAGCCACGGTCACCAGCTCTTCGCCCGCCTGTAGCGAGATCACCGTCACGCGGCCCGGCGCGGCATAGACCTGGTACAGCGCACCGTCGGTGTAGGGCCAGACCTGGATGGCGTTGACGTAACCTTCCCGCGTGGGCGCCACCCGGGCTTCTGCGTTGGCGCGCGACACGCGAAGTCGCTCGTCGGTGGGCTCGGGTGTTGGCGGCTTGTCCTGCGCCTGCGGCAACGGCTTCATCTGGGCTGGCATGGGCAACACCTGCGGGACCGCCACCACCTCCACCGGCTGGGGTGGCTCGGGCAGCGGCTGGGCCATCACCGGCTCGTCAAGCGGGATCACGGGTGGCGGTACGCCTTGCGATGCACACCCTGCCAGGGCGGTCGCAAGGGCAAGGGAGACCACAACGTGGTGCGTATTGGTATTCTGGGTTTTCATGGCTTGGTTCCTTCGTTCGCATCCAGCTCGCGGCTCCAGGACAGGCCGTTGACGTAGATGCCCAGGGGGTTCTTGCGCAGGCGCTGCTCGGTGCGCGGTGTCTGCAACACGGAGGAGATCACGGCCGTCCACCGCTCGGTGCCTGCGGGTGCGCCGTTGACGTAGCGCTGTTCGGTCCAGCGCACGTTGAACGAGGCGTCGCTGGCGCGGACCACGCTGATGATCTGCACCGTCACCGACTCCTTGCCCACCCGCACGAACGGGTCGTTGGTGCGGGCGTACTCGTTGAGCACGGCGGCCCCACGGTCGGTCGTGTAGTCGTAGGCGTCCAGCCAGTTCTGACGCACCACGATCGGGTCAATGGACAGCGAACGCACCAGCGTCACGAAGCGCGCGAGGTGGTGTGCGATCTGCGCATCGCCGGGGCGGTAGGGCGAGGTGGCCTCGCCCACTGTGCGCACCTGGCCGGCCTGGTCCACCTCCACGACGTAGGGTGTCACGATGGACTGCGCCGAGCGCCAGACCAAGCCGCCGGCCATCAGCAGCGCCAGTGACAGGCAGCCAAAGGCCATGAGTCGCCAGTTGCGCGCCTGCACGCGGGCCGAGCCGATGCGCTCATCCCAGGCCTGTGCGGCCGATTGGTAGGGGGTGGCAGGCTGCGGCGTGTCGGCGTAGCGCACCTGCGGTCGTTTGAATCGCATGCGGGGTTCTCCTCAGGAATCCGAATCTCGAAGGCTGGGACCGCTGCCCGAGCCACCGCCATCGCCACCGCGCAAGGTGTGCGCGGCCGTCGAGGCTGCGTGGCCGATCTGCTGACGCCGGCGCATTCGCTGCGCCCAGGCGGGCTCGTTGGCGGGTGCCGAGGTGGTGGTGCTCGACGTGGCCGATTCCGTGCCCGATGCCGCAGAAGGTGCAGCGGCCTCCGACACGAACCCCGACACCTTGTCTTTCACGGCCTGGGCGCCATCGGCCAGCTTCTGCCCCATGGCGTTGGCCCCCGTGCGAGCCACGTTGGCCACGCCCGCGCCAGCGGCGCGCAGCGGCCCGCCCGAGGATGCGGCAGCGCCTGCTTCGTAGGCTGACCTCGCGCCTGCGGCAAGACCACTGGCCGATCGCGCCGCCGATGCACCACCGCCAATGGCAGCGCGTGCCGCGCCCGGCGCCATGCGTGCACCGGCGGCCACGGCCGCACCAGCACCGGCCACGGCGGCGCCTCCGGCAACCGCAAGGCCTGTGGCGCCAAGCGCGGTGCCGGCCGCCGCACCCGCACCCAGTTGCGGTGCGCCGGACACCAGGCCGGTCGCGATGCCGGGTCCGAAGATGCCCAGCCCGAGCAGGGACAGCGAGGCCAGCATCACCACCAAAGCATGGTCGATGGAGGGCTCGGCCGGTGCAGTCTGGAACTGCGAGAACAGACCCGTGCCGATGCCCACGATCACCGCGAGCACCAGCACCTTGATGCCCGAGGACACCACATTGCCAAGCACCTTCTCGGCAAGGAATGTGGTCTTGTTCCACAACGCAAAGGGCACCAGAACGAAGCCCGCCAGCGTGGTGAGCTTGAACTCGATCAGTGTCACGAAGAGCTGCACGGACAACACGAAGAAGCTCAAGATCACCGTGAGCCAGGCCAGGAACAGCACCACGATGGGCGCGATGTTGATGAACACCTCCGGGAAGCCCGAGAGGTCGCTGATCTGTTGCAGGATGGGCGCCGCCGCATCAATGCCGGCCTTGGCCAGGTGGCCGGGCTGCAGGAAGGTGGCTAGGCTCATGCCCGATCCACTGGCCTGCAGGCCCAGCCCGGCGAAAGAACGGAACACAATGCTCGATAGGCTGTTGAAGTTGCCGATGATGTAGGCGAAGGCACCCACGTAGAGCACCTTGCGCAGCAACCGGGCCAGCACATCCTCTCCCTGGCCGGTGGCGTGGCCCATGGCCCAGAACAGGCCGGCCAGGGTCATGTCGATGGCCACCAGCGTGGCGGTGAGGAAGGCGACCTCGCCGCTCAGCAACCCGAAGCCCGAGTCGATGTAGGTGGAAAAGGTGTTCAGGAAGCGGTCAATGACCGCGACGTCGTCCATGGCAAGGCCTCCGGTGCTTCAGTGGCCGTAGAAGCTCACGCCCTGCGGCGTGTAGCCTGTGCCGCTGCCGATGAAGCGGCGCGTCACCTCACGGCCACGCTCGATGGCCGCAGCCTGCCGGGCCAGTTCCAGCGAGGCGGCGCGGTCCTGCGTCAGCATCAGCTGCTGCGACTGGATGGACTGTTTGGCCTGCAGGGCCAGCAGCTGGTTGGTCGCCTGCATGGCCTGCAGCGCGCCAGTCGCCGACTGGCTCTGGCTCACCAGGTCGGCCAGCACGCCTTCGTCCAGGCTCAGGTTCTGCGACACCTGGGCCTGCATCTGCATGGCGGTCTGCAGGCCGTTGAGCGTGTTCTTCCAGCGCTGGTGTGCGTCCTGGAACATCTGGTTGCCGCTCACGGTGGCGGCGTACTGCTCAGGGTAGAGGCGGGCGAATTCGGTGTTGAGGTGCGACACCTGGTAGGCCAAGCCCTGGGCCTGAGCGATCAGTTGCCGGGTCGTGTCCAGCGTCGAACGCAGGCGGTTGACCACGTTGAATGGCAGGCTGGCCAGGTTGCGTGCCTGGTTGATCAGCATCTGCGCCTCGTTCTGCAACTGGCGGATCTGGTTGTTGATCTGCTCCAGCGTGCGCGCGGCCGTCATGGTGTTCTGCACCAGATTGACCGGGTCCAGCACGATGTCACCCACGCCGAACAGCGCGTGCGCGGGTTGCGTGGCGCCCAGGGTCAGCGCGGCAGCGGTGGCCAGCGCGACGAGGCGGGGTTTGAAAGAGCGAAGCGGTGCACGAAGGCTCATGGCGTTTCTCCTGAAGGTCGGGCATGCCCGGGGTGGTGATGGGGGTAGCGGTGAAAGAGATCGGCGGCCCAGTCCAGGCCACGGTGGCGCAGCCAGGCCGGAGCGAAACCCTCGGGCGGGCAGGTGGCCAGCACCTCGTCGATCAGCCGCTGGTCCTGCGGCGAGGAGGCTCCGGCAAAGGCCAGGGCCACGGCGCGCAGGTCCAGGTCGAACAGGCGATTGCCCAGCCGCGACTGGTAGTAGTAGTCGCGCTTGGGCACAGCGGTGGCCACGATCTCGATTTGTCGCCGGTTCAGGCCGAAGGCCTCGTAGATTGAGCGCACCTGCGGCTCTGTGGCCTGCGGGTTGGGCAGGAAGATGCGGCTGGCACAGCTCTCCACAATGGCCGGCGCGATGCTCGAACCCTGGATGTCGGCCAGGCTCTGCGTGGCGAACAGCACCGACACGTTCTTCTTGCGCAGTGTCTTGAGCCACTGGCGGATGCGTGCGGCGAACACCGGGTCGTCTAGAAACAGCCAGGATTCGTCCAGCATCAGCAGGGTGGGTGCACCGTCGAAACGGGCATCAAAGCGTGCGAACAGGTAGCCCAGCACGGCCATCACCGCCGCGCGGCTGCCCATCAGCTCTTCCATCTCAAAGCACTGCACGTTGGCCGCGCCGAGACGGTCGTGGTCGGCGTCCAGCAGCTTGCCGTGAGCGCCGCCCAGCACGTAGGGCGCGAGCGCCTGGCGCAGTGCGTTGGACTGCAGCAGCACCGACAGACCGGTGAGCGTGCGCTGCTCGCGCGGCGCGCCGGCGAGGCTGCCCAGCGCGGACCAGATCGCTGCCTTCTCGTCCGGCCCCACGGCCACGCCTTCGTGCACCAGCCGGCCTTCGACCCACTCGGCGGCCCAACTGCGGTAGCCCTCCTGGTCGATACCCGCCAGCGGCTGGAAGGCGATGTCGCCGTCGTGGCCCAGGTCGTAGTGCTCGCCGCCCAGGCCCAGTACCGTGGCGCGCATCGAGCGGCCCATGTCGAACGCGAAGATGCGCGAGCCGGGGTAGCGCCGGAACTGCAGCGCCAGTAAGGCCAGCAGCACCGACTTGCCCATGCCCGTCGGCCCCACCACCAGTGTGTGGCCGACGTCGCCCACGTGGGTCACCAGCCGGAAGGGCGTCGAACCCTCGGTGCGGGTCACGACCAATGGCGGACCGTCCAGGTGCCGGTTGCGCTCCGGCCCGGCCCACACGGCAGAGACCGGCATCAGGTGTGCCAGGTTCAGGGTGGAGACGATGGGCTGGCGCACGTTGGCATACGCATTGCCGGGGATCGACGACAGCCAGGCTTCCACGGCGTTCAGCGTCTCGGGAGTGGTGACGAAGCCGCGGCCCTGGATCACGCGCTCGGCCATGCGCAGCTTTTCATCGGCGGCGGTGGCGTCGTCATCGAGCACCGTGAGCGTCGCGGTCACGTAGCCAAAAGCCACCTGGTCACTACCCAGCTCCTGCAGGGCCGCGTCGGCATCGGCGGCCTTGTTGCCTGCGTCGGTGTCCACCAGCGGCGACTCTTGCTGGAACAGCGTCTCGCGCAGCAGGGCGATCACGTTCTTGCGCTTGGCGAACCACTGGCGGCGCAGGCGGCCCAGCTCCTTCTCAGCCTCGGCCTTGTCCATGCACAGAAAGCGGGTGGACCAGCGGTAGGCAAAGCCAAGGCGGTTCAGGTCGTCCAGCACGCCGGGCCAGGTGGATGTGGGAAACCCGCGCACCGTGGTCACGCGCAGGTGCGCATCCCCCAGCATCGGCGCCAGGCCACCCAGCAGCGGGGCATCGGCCAGCAGCGCATCGAGGTGGAAAGGCACCTCGGGCACGGCCACCGGGTAGGCGCGCGGCGACACCGTGGCGTGAAGGTAGCTCAACGTGTCGGCGTCCTGCAGCCAGGCAATCTCGGGCATTACGCCATCGAGCAGGTCGAACACCCGGTCGGTCTCGGCGATGAAAGCCCCCAACCGCTCGCGCCAGTCCACACCGGTGGAGGAACGGTTTTCGTAGAGCAGGTTGGCGGCCCGAGCGCGCGACTCCTCGGGCGGCAGGTACTGCAGCGTGAAGTGGTAACGGCTCTCGAAGTGGCTCGCCGATTCCTCGAAGGCAGCGCGCCGCTCTTCGTCCACCAGCCACGACAGGGCTTCAGGGAAGTCCGAGTGCGGGTAGTCGGCCGCCGGTCGGCGCTCGGCGTCCACGTACAGCGCCCAGCCTGAACCCATGCGGCGCAATGCGTTGTTCAGGCGCGCGGTGGTGGCCACCAGCTCGCCCTGCGTGGCACTGTCCAGGTCCGGCCCTCGAAAGCGCGCGGTGCGCAGGAACGAGCCGTCCTTGTTTAGCACCACGCCGGGCGCCACCAACCCGGCCCAGGGCAGCCAGTCGGCCAGCAGGGCAGGGCGTTGCCGGTACTCGCTGAGGTTGAGCATGGTGTCTTCCTCACACGTCCAGCAGCGGCTTGTGCTTGATGTGTCGGGCAAACACCGCCATGAACTGCGGATCGAGCCTTGCACCCCAGACCGCCAGCGAATGGCCCACGATCCACAGCACGATGCCCGGAATCCACAGCTGCAGGCCCAGACCCACGGCGGCGGCCAGCGTTCCATTGGCAATGGCCACGGTGCGCGGCGCGCCACCCATCAGGATGGGCTCGGTCAGCGACCGGTGCAGCGGGATCTCGAAGCCGCTGGCGAGGCTGGCCTGCTCTGCAGCGCCGCTCATACCAGGGCCCCGCCCGAGAAGCTGAAGAAGCTCAGGAAGAAGGACGAGGCCGCGAAGGCGATCGACAGACCGAAGACGATCTGGATCAACTTGCGAAAGCCGCCCGAGGTGTCGCCAAAGGCCAGTGCCAGGCCAGTGGCAATGATGATGATTACCGCCACGATGCGGGCCACCGGGCCCTGGATCGAGTCCAGGATGGATTGCAGCGGCCCCTCCCAGGGCATGCTGGAACCGGCCGCCTTGGCAGTGCCCGCCACGCTCAACATCACAGCGGCGGTAAGCAGTCCGTGACGGGCGGGCTGGACCAACCGGTGGATGCGCTGCAGGCCGGCCCCGCCAGCGGAGGAGATCCGTCGAGAGATGGATTGGGTCAGCAGACAGGCAAAAGCGCGCAGGGAAAGCGAAGGGTTCATGGAAGTTCTCCAGGCAGGGTTGAGGAAGGGGAATCCACTACGGGAGGCGGGGTGGAAGAGGGCGCAAGTGGCGGTGGCGCTGGCAGCTCCGGGAAGGGCGTATCCAGCGCCCCGCTCATCGCCACCAGGTGGTAGCCCGTGCTGTGGTGTCCAGTGACGCGGGCAATCGTTTCGATGTGGCGTTTGCGGCCGCGACCGGCGATGTAGATCACCACGTTGACCGCTTCGGCGATCAGCGCACGCGGCGGGTTCACCGCCACCTCCAGGATCAACTGCTCCAGCCGCAGCAGCGCACCGAGCGCCGACCCGGCATGGATGGTGGCGATGCCGCCGGGGTGGCCGGTGCCCCAGACCTTGACCAGGTCCAGCGCTTCGCCGCCACGCACTTCACCCACTACCACGCGGTCAGGCCGCAGCCGCATCGTGGCGCGCACCAGCTCGGCCATGGACACGGCGCCTGCGCGCGTGCGCAGCGGCACGTGGTCCCGCGCGGAGCACTGCAGTTCGATGGTGTCTTCGAGCACGAGTACGCGGTCGCCCGTCGTGGCGATCTCGGCCAGCAGCGCGTTGGCCAGCGTGGTCTTGCCGGTGCTGGTGCCCCCTGCGATCAAGATGTTCTGACGCTCGTGTACGGCCTGGCGCAGGAACCCGGCTTGCTCCGCCGTCATCATTCCGTCGGCCACGTAGCGGTCGAGCGGGATCACGCCCACGGCGCGCTTGCGCAGCGCAAAGGCCGGGCCCGGCGCAGCCGGGGGCAGAACCCCTTCGAAGCGCTCGCCCGTCTCGGGCAGCTCGGCCGTCAGCAGTGGCTGGCCCCTGTGTACCTCGGCACCGACATGAGCCGCCACCAGACGGATGATGCGTTCCCCATCAGCGGCCGACAGCGTGACGCCCGTCGGTGCCCGCCCGGTGGAGAGCCGGTCCAGCCACAGCGATCCATCGGGGTTGAGCAGCACCTCCACCACGTCCAGGTCTTCCAGTGCGGCCGCGATCAACGGCCCCATGGCCGTGCGCAGCATGCGGACACGGCGGTCGAGCGTGGTCCTTTCGGGGCTGGGTGGTGAGGCCGTCATGCCGTCGGCCCTTCGTCGGAGTGCCCGGCCCCCTTCAGGTCCGCCGCCATGCCTGCCGCTTCATCCAGTTGCCGGTTCAGGCCCTGTTCCTGCGGGTGAAGCTCCTCGATCACATTGCGCACCAGGCTGCGGCCGCGCAGCAGGTGGCGGCCCAGTTGTTCGACGAACTGTTCGAAGCGGGCCTTGCCCTGCGCACGGGCCGCCTCCTGGTGTCCCTCGGGCACCGGCGTACTGACGGTCAGGTAGTAGCGGATGAACAGCGCCAGGGTCTCGATTTCGATGTTCTGGTCGCGCTCCAGCCGCTCGAACTGGCGCGAGAGTCGGTCAAGCCGCTTGGCGAGAGCTGCCTCGCGCTGGTCACCCGAATCCGGCGACAGCCAAGAGGCCAGTGCCGCCGCGACGATGGACGATTTGGACACCCCCTTCTTGGCCGCCACCTCTTCCAGGCGTCGTGCGTGCTCAGGCGGAATGAACAGGTTCAGGCGGTACTGACTCATAGCGTGATTCCATCGTCGGGGTCGAGTGCGGCCAGGCGCGCTGCGCGTTGCATGGCCGGATCGAGCTGGCGGGGAAGGGGCAGGAGCGCGTCGTCGTCATCGAGCAGCGCCAGGTCATTGGTCAGTGCCTCGAGCGTTGGGCTGTGCGTCGCAATCTCCGTCAGCTCCGGCTGCAGGCGTGGACCACCTTCGTCGGCCTCCATGTCAGGCATGAAGGCTGGGTTGGATGCAGTGGGCGCCAACGGCACGGCCAGCTCGCTCCAGTCGTCCGCCTGCACAGGTGGCACATCGGGGTAGGGGCCAGCAATCAGGACGGGCGGCGGTAACACGCGTCGCTTGAAGTTCGCGTCGGCGTAGTAGCGCAGCTTGCGAGCCTTGACTGGGGGCACGCTGGAGACCATCACCACCGCTTCGTCGGGTGGCAACTGCATCACCTCTCCAGGGGTCAGCAGCGGGCGCGCCGTCTCCTGGCGCGAGACCATCAGATGTCCGAGCCACGGCGCCAGCCTGTGGCCGGCGTAGTTCCGCTGGGCGCGCAGTTCGGTGGCCGTGCCCAGCGTTTCGGAAATGCGCTTGGCCGTGCGTTCGTCGTTGGTGGCGAAGGTCACGCGCACGTGGCAGTTGTCTAGAATCGAATGGTTCTGGCCGTAGGCCTTGTCGATCTGGTTGAGGCTTTGCGCGATCAGGAAGCTGCGGATGCCGTAGCCCGCCATGAAAGCCAGTGCGGTCTCGAAGAAGTCCAGCCGGCCCAGTGCAGGGAACTCGTCCAACATCAGCAACAGCTTGTGCCGCCGTGCGATGCCGTCCGAGCCATCCAGCGACTCGGTCAGGCGCCGCCCCACCTGATTCAGAATCAGACGGATCAGTGGCTTGGTGCGACTGATGTCCGACGGTGGCACCACCAGGTACAGCGACACCGGGTGCTCGGTCGAAATCAGGTCGGCGATGCGCCAGTCGCAACGTGAGGTCACCTCGGCCACCGTCGGGTCGCGGTACAAGCCCAGGAAGCTCATGGCTGTGGACAGCACGCCCGAGCGCTCGTTTTCGCTCTTGTTGAGTACCTCACGGGCGGCCGAGGCGACGACGGGATGCGGACTGCCGCCTTGCTCGCTGGCCAGATGAGGCGTGCTCATCATCCGGTGCAGCGTCACCTCGTTAGGACAGGTCGGATCGGACAGGAAGTTGGCTACGCCGCGCAGCGTCTTGTCCTCGCCGGCATAGAGCACGTGCAGGATGGCGCCGACCAGCAGCGCGTGCGAGGTCTTCTCCCAGTGGTTGCGCCGCTCCAGTGCGCCTTCGGGGTCCACCAGGATGTCGGCGATGTTCTGAACGTCGCGCACCTCGTGCACGCCGCGCCGCACCTCCAGCAGCGGGTTGTAGGCGGCTGAACGCGCATCGGTGGGGTTGAACAGCATGCAGTGCGAGAAGCGCGCGCGCCAGCCGGCCGTTAACTGCCAGTTTTCTCCCTTGATGTCGTGGATGACGGCTGAGCCGGGCCACGACAACAGCGTGGGCACGACCAAGCCCACGCCCTTGCCCGAGCGGGTGGGCGCAAACGCAAGTACGTGCTCTGGGCCGTCGTGGCGCAGGTACCGCTCACCATGCCGGCCGAGGACGACGCCGGATGGCCGATTCAGGCCCGCTTGGCGAACATCGTCAGCCGTGGCCCAGCGTGCCGTGCCGTAGGTGGTGACCAGCCGCGACTGCCGAGAACGCCATACTGACATTCCCACCGCCACGCCCACCGAGGCGATGCCACTGCCACCCGCAATCGCACCACCCACGTCGAAGACATCCGGTGCGTAGGCATCGAAGACGAACCACCACTCGAACAGGCGCCAGGGGTGGTACACCGGCGAGCCGAGGGCTTCGAACCATGGCGCCCCAAGGCGTGCCTGGTGACCCAGCGCAGCGGCTGTCCACTGGGTCGCGCCCCACACGCCGACCACGACGACGCCGAGCACCGCCGCGATCTGCCCGTAGAGAATCCCCTGGTGGCTTGCGCCCTGAGCCTGCACCTTGACCTCCGATCCAGTGGCCCGTCACGCGGGGGCCGTGCGTGCGGCACGAAGGTGTGTCGCACGCATGAGGATCAAGGCTGGCTATCGGTGGGTCAAAGTCCGAAATCGGCAGGCTCGCAGCTCGGCCTGCAAGAATGCAAGTGGCAGCGTGCTAGTGCGTGTCATGGCTCCTTGCAGCGCTGTAAGTAGTACAGCGCCCAGGCAGAAAATAGGCGTCACCTAGTGTGGCGACGAGCGCACGTTCAGAACTTGGGTGATTCTTTGGGTGGGTTGTACGGTACCTTGCCGTCCCCGAAAAATCGCCGCTTTGTGGCCTCGGCCATGCGGTCACAAAGTTCGTCGCCCAGCTTGGCGCGGTCGATCTTGCACTGTTCTCGCAAGTTTTTCAACCGTTCAGGATCGGCCATCAGCGATTCCACAGTTTCAGTTGACTGTGGTTTGCCGCAAGACGACAGCAGCAAGGCTGCGGAGGTGACCGCCAACGCCGCAGCCAAGTTTTGAAGCTTTCTCATGTGCTACTCCCTGGTGATGTGTCCAACGCTTCGTCAGTTGCTCGATTTGGCGCAGCGACAAGCGCTCTCTTCATGAATCGTTGCAAGGTTTCCGACGGGTCACCGATGCGGCGGATCAGGTAGGTGGTCAGCACCGGCGTGCGGCCAGCCAGCGGCCTTGTGACGATATCGGGATGGCTGCAGGTCGAAACGTGCGCCTCTGTTGAGAAGCCCAGACCGTAGCCCGCTGCAACCAATGTCACCATCAGATCTTGGCTGGCCACCTGTTCGGCCACGATAGGTTCGCGATCCGTTGAGCGCAGTACGCGCGCCACCTGGCGGCTGCATCCCTCGCACATCTCGGGGTCGGAAAGCACCAAGGGATAGCGCAGCACTTCATTCAGTGGCAGCTTTTTGTGGGCCAACAACGGGTGGCGCGATGGCACGGCAACGACCATCGGGTCGTTCCACGCTGATACGGCTAGCAGCGTTTCACCAACTTCCGATGAGTGGGAGAACCCGGCGTCGTACAAATCGGCTTCGAGGCCTCTGATCTGCTGTGACAGTGGAACCTCGTAAAGCCGGATTTCCGTATCTGGTTCTTCCACACGGCAACACGATAGCAATGCAGTGAGCCGGGCCTGCGAGATACCTTCGGACAATGCGATCCGCAACTGCCCCTGAAACCCGGCCGACACGGCCCGAACACTGTCGCGCGCCTTGGTCAGAGCGGCGAACACGCGTGGCACGTGATCCATGAAGACCTGACCCGCACGGGTCAGACGCGTGCTGCGCGTGTTGCGGTCGAAGAGGCGGACCCCCAGCTCTCCTTCCAGTTCCTTTATCGCCCTCGAAAGTGGCGACTGCTCAATGTGAAGCTTCTCAGCGGCTCTAGCGAAGTGCAGTTCCTGAGCGACCGCCAAGAAGCACCGAAGGTGCCTCAATTCCATGGTTTTCCCTGATTGTTTTCATTTTTTCAAATTTCAGTTGTACCGACAGTGATGTGGCCCACCAAAGCACTACACCAAACACCTCAGGTTTGAGTACGCAGTAGCTTCGCGGAAGACCGCGATCTTGGAGTCCTTTGGCCAAGCTGAGCGCACTACAACGGCACTGAACGCGCAGTCATCGCAGTTGCCGGCTGTACCTTCTGATGGTGACTGCGTCTGAATTTGGCAGTGTTCAGATGATGTCCGAGTCCTATCAGATGTCACCTGTTTTCGTAGCCACGGTCTTTGATACGAGATAGAGGACAAGCGGACGTACCAAGATGACGCATGCGAAGGCCACTGGCATTGCTATCACATAGGTACCCAGTACCCGTTGAATGAACCGAGCGTCGATTCCGGTGTTGATGGCCGTTAGGAGCAGACACATCATGAAGGCGATGATGGTTGCCATGTAGAACGCAAATGCGAGAGAACTAAATTTGTATGGAAGCTTTCTCATGCTGTAGAGGGCCTTCACCCTAGGTGGTTGCTGAGACGAAGAGACAGTGCAGAGGAGGTGGCAAGGGATAACCCTTAAAAAAAATACTTAGATATCGAAGTATACTGCGGCTCAGTGCCTTCTTGCACTTACCCATCCTTACAGGAGAGTTCCATGATTACGCATGAAGAAAACGATCTGCTGTGCCGCGTTGAAAACGGTGCCCCGATGGGGCATCTGATGCGTCGACACTGGGTTCCGATCTGTCTGATCGAAGAGGTGTCGGAGCCTGACGGAACCCCTGTCAAGGCACGGATCCTCGGCGAAGACCTGGTGGTGTTCAGAAACACCGATGGGCAAGTCGGCGTGATGGACGAGTACTGTCCCCATCGCAGGGCATCCCTGGTGTTCGGCCGGAACGAGGAGGGTGGCTTGCGCTGCCTCTATCACGGATGGAAGATGGACGTGGCGGGCAATGTCACCGAGATGTCCTCCGAGCCGGAAGCCAGTGGCATGCTGGAAAAAGTCAAACACAAGGCATACCCCACCAAGGAATGGGGTGGCTTTGTCTGGGCCTACATGGGTGCGGCTGAAACCATGCCGGAGTTTGTGCCACCCCGCTGGGCGCCCACTGCGGAAACACGGGTGAGCGTCGCCAAGGTGATCATCCCCGTGAACTGGGCACAGATTCTGGAAGGTGCGATCGATTCGGCGCACAGCTCGAGCCTGCACAGTTCGGACATGGTTCCTGCACGTGTCGATGGTGCGAAAGCCACCGACAAGAACTGGCTGCGTCCGTCCACCGACAAGGCGCCGCGGATGCAGGTGCAGCGCGCGAAGTTCGGCTTCCGGTATGCCGCGGTGCGGCGCCCCATCTTCAATGCCCAGACGCACGACTACGTGCGCACGACGGTGTTCGTTGCGCCTTGGACGGTGCTGATTCCACCGAACAACCTGTACAACGTGGCGAACGTGAATGTGCCGGTGGACGACACCAACACCTGCTTCTACTTCATCGGCTGGGGCCATCCTTCGCAGACCCCTGAGACGGCCACTTGGCGCAAATTCCTGGGCCAGACGGTCGGCGTCGATCTGGATGAGCAGTACCGTCCGCTGCGCAACTACGAGAACAGGTACTGGCAGGACCGCCAAGCGATGAAGAGTGGCAACTTCACCGGCATTTCCGGCATTCCGAATCAAGACATGGCCATGTGGATCACCATGGGCAAGATCGCCGACAGAAGTCACGACCGCCTTGGCGCCAGCGACATGGCTATTGTCGAGTTCCGCAAGCAGATGGTTGAGGCGGTTCAGGCGTTCCAGAAGACCGGCGAAGTCATCGGTGGTGGTGAGAACCGCATTCCGAATGAAGTGTGCTCGTTCCAAGGTGTCATTCCAAAGACCGTGGACTGGCGCGCTTACGAGACGAGCTATGTCTGGCTTGAGGGTCAGGACAATCCAGAGATGGACCGTTCTTATGTTGTCACTGCCTGAGTTGACTTGATGACCAAGCTACGACTATCAGTCGCCATGGGCGACTACGACCGCAATCGGGCCTTGTACGACGGGCGAGTCCAAATTGATGGATGCGACCCGGTGTACATGCTGTTGAACCCTGAGGAGATGTTCTTTCGGGCCATGCGGAGCCGAGACTTCGATATCACCGAGCTGTCTTTCTCCAGCTATCTGGTGAAGCACGCCAAGGGCGAGAGCCCTTACATCGGGGTTCCGGTGTTCCTGTCACGTGCCTTTCGCCACACATCCATCTACGTGCGCAAGGACCGCATCCGCAAGCCGGAAGACCTCAAGGGGTGCCGAATCGGGGTGCCGGAGTACCAGCTGACGGCGATCGTGTGGGCGCGCTCGATCCTGCAGGAGGACTACGGGATACGACCGGAGGATGTGACCTGGGTCAGGGGCGGGATTGACACGCCCGGGCGCCCGGAGAAGATCAAGCTGGAGTTGCCTGCGGGCGTGAAGGTTGAAGCGGCCCCGGAGATGCGGACCATCTCGGACATGCTGAACACGGGCGAAATTGACGCATTCATTGCGCCAAGGCCACCCAGTGGTGCCGCGCTGACCAACCCGGATGTGGCCTGGCTTTTCGACGACCCGACGGCGGTGGCCAAGGACTACTACAAGCGGACGGGCATCTTTCCGATCATGCACGTGGTGGGCATCCGCAAGGAACTGGCAGAACAGAACCGGTGGCTGCCGGGCGCCGTGTTCAAGGCATTCAGCGAATCCAAGGCGAAAGCCCTGGAGCTGCTAGCGGACACCTCGGCCACCAAGGTGACCCTGCCGTTTGTAGAGGAACAGCTCAAGGCGGCGCGTGAAACGCTGGGACAGGACTTCTGGTCTTATGGCGTGGGGCCGAATCGAAAGACTCTCGAGGCGTTCCTGCATCACCATCATGCGCAGGGGCTGTCATGCAGGAGGGTGGGGTTAGAAGAGCTCTTCGACCCGTCGACCTACGAAAGCTACAGTATTTGAGGTTGCTGATCTCCGGCAGAAACTACCGGAGATCGGTTTGGAAGGCGCCACTAACAGCCCGCGTTGATGCTCGCATCGACGCGGGCTTCTTCTTGGGCAAGATTCTCGATCATCTGGACGAGTGCATTTCTAACAACTGAAATCGTGCGGTCCGGAAGCCCCTTCGCGCTGATGTGGTTGACTTCCTCGGCCAAAGGAACAAGTACCCTTTCCAATGAGCGGCCCGACTCCGTCAGGTACACATGCATGTTCTTCTTGTTGCCAGGCAAATGCCTGCGCTCGATGAAGCCCATCTTCTCCATGGCCTTGACCGCAGTGAACGTCGTGGGTTCCATCACGCCAGCCAGATCACTCAGTTCCTTTTGGGTCAGTCCGTCACGACTCCACAAAATTCGGAGAAACGACCAGTGACCAAACGACACGCCAAACGGCGTCAGCCGGTACTGGAGCGCACGCATCTGCGCACGTGCGACGTCTCGCACCAAATGGGCAAGGCGATCATTGGGGACGGATTCTCGCCAGTGGCTAAGCAGGTTCCGGGTGTCTATGGATTTTTCGCTCATTGGAGGCGTCAAAGCCGAAGCGGCGGGACTGGGACTTGATGCTCCAGAATGATAGCTTCTCTTTTCTTGCCCGATTCGAGAATCGCCAGACAGACCTCCATCGTCGCTGCGGACCACGCCCCTGAGTGGACTGGAGGGGTCCCATCTCGGGCCACCGACCACAACTCGTCCACAACCTCAAAGCGAGGCACGGGTCCGCGCTGCGGGGCCTCCAGGCACACGCCATGGGTGTCGTGAATCTCCACGCCGTAAGGAGTCAAACGCAGATCGGCATGCTCGCAGCTGACGATGACCGGGCCGAAGTGTTGAAAGGCGGCGGGCGATGGCCGAACGTCCGGCACATAGTCCTGACCACCAAAATTCCGATTCGCCTTCCGGCGGGCCTCGGCCGCCTCGTCCTTCGTCGCCAGGTGCTTTTCCCTGGTTAGCCGATGGGTGTTGACGTCTTTGGGCCCGCCCATTTCCCCGATGCCCGCCATCCACGGGTCACTGTCAAAGAAGCCGTAGCCGTTGTAGGTCACGTTGGCAAACGCGCCTGAGCGGAAGTTCAGTATCGCGGTGTACGCACCTTCGGTGGGCCGTGTTGGGTCCCATGATCCGGTTCTCGCATAAACGGAACTGACGTCACCGCCCGCCAGCAGCCGGACAATATCGACTTGGTGCGCGGCCTGACTGAAGACGACGCCTCCGCCCTTCGCTGTATCCAATTCTTCCGGACGCCTGGGACGGTAGAGAAAATCCGTGAAGTTCATGGCGTGAATCATGCAGACACGGCCCCATTTACCTGACTCGATGAGTGCCCTGGCATGCGATACGGGCGCGTTGAAGCTGTGGCTGTGGCCAACAATCATCTGCGTGCCCGCCTGTTCGCAAGCGGCCTGCATGCGGGCGCATGCTGCAAGCGACAAAGCCATGGGTTTCTCAACCAGGACGTGCTTGCCTTGGTTCGCCGCGAGTCGCACATGCTCCTCATGCAGCTGATGCGGTGTGGCGACGTAGATCCATTCAACGTTCGGATCGGCGCAAAGCGCTTCGGCCGATGTGTGCGCCACCCCGCCGAACGCTTTGGCAAAGGCTGCGGTGGCACCAGCATTCGGATCGAAGCAGGCGGCCAGCGCGACGCGCGGATCCTTGCTGAGCGTCGGAATCATCAGGGTGAATGCGCGGCCAAGACCCAGGACACCGAGCCTGATGGGCTGCTTGTGGGGATTCACTGAGGGGCTCACAGGTCAAGCACCAAGGTGTCCGACTTCGCTCTGGAGACGCACACCATGATGTGGTCCTCCTGCTCCTCAGGGAGAAGGGCCAGGTCCCGATGGTCAGCTTCGCCTTTGAGCAGCCGCACCTTGCAAGAGCCGCACGTTCCACTCTCACAAGAACTGGGCACTCGAATGGAATGCTCGCGCAGGGTATCCAGGATGCTTCGGTTGGCAGGCACGACGACCTTCATGCCCGTTCTGGCTAATTCGACTTCGAAGCGCTTGTCGTCGGGGTGCGGTTTCGTATCAGCTCCGAAGCTCTCGAAGTGCACGGCATTGCTGGCCCAATGACCCGTCATATCCTTGACTTCATCCATCAGTCGCTTGGAGCCGCAGCAATAGACATGCGTGCCAGCGACAGGTTTCTCGAAGACAGACCAGAGATCGAAGGTTTTTGACGGGTCGCCGTAAGTGTGGTGGATGGCGACCTTCCCCTTCAGTTCGGGGGCACTCAGTTCGTCCAGGAAGGCGGCCGATTCTGGCGTGCGTGCAAGGTAGTAGAGCTTGAAGCTCCTCATGCCTTCTGCTTCGAGGGTGTGAATCATCGCTCGCATGGGTGTGATGCCGATGCCACCCGCCACGAGGATGAAGCTCTTGGCCTTTTCGCTGAGCTCGAACAGATTGCTGGGGGTGCCGGTCAGAAGCGTGTCGCCGACGTTCGCCTCGTCGATCAAGCTCTTGGAGCCCCCCCTGCCGTCATCTTCGCGTTTGACCGCGAGTTGATAAAGGTCTGTTCGGCCAGGGTCGCTGCACAGCGAGTAGTGGCGCATAGAGCCATTGGGCACCTGGACCGCGATGTGAGCCCCGGCCGTGAAGCTGGGCAGCGGTGACGCGTCCGGAGACTTCAACTCGAAGAGAAAGACGTCCTTGGCGATGACCTCCTTTCGAGTGATGAGGAGGGGGTGCATTGTCTCGTTTGCAGTCATGGTGTAAGTGTTTCTACGCAGCGAAGTTGATGGGTACCTACTCTTGACAAAGATCAAGCAAGTGGGAAAAATCAATTATCTTAGATTTCTAAGAAAAAACAAGCAGTCGCGCATCTCCCCTAAAAAGGGGTGCACAGATGCTGTTCTGCTTTCTTCATCTCATCAACCTCACTTACGGAGACAAACCATGAAACGACGAATCCTTGCAGCACTTGCCATGAGCGCGCTCCTTGCATCTGGTGCCGTGCTGGCACAGGCTGGCGACTACCCCAACCGTCCTGTCAAGTTCATCGTGCCTTATGCACCGGGCGGCCTGCCAGACACGGTGGCGCGTGTCATTGCCCAAAAGCTTTCCGAGCGCATGAAGCAGGGCTTCGTGGTCGAGAACAAGCCGGGGGGCAACGGTATCGTCTCGGTTCAGACCCTGACCGCGTTGCCTGCCGATGGTTACAGCTTCATCGTTTCCGATGGCTCCATGCTTTCGATCACACCGCAGATCAACAAGGCCGCCAAGTACGCGGTCGGACAGGACCTTCAGGCCGTATCGCTGATTGCACGCTCGCCCTTGTTCCTGGTGGCGCACCCCAAGTCCGGCGTCAAGACTTTCCAGGAGTTCGTCGCGCGCGCCAAAAAGGAGCCTGGTGCCTTCACCTATGGGTCGTCGGGGATCGGAAGCACGCACCACCTCACGATGGAAGCTATGAAGGCGGATCTCGGTTTGTCTCTGGTTCACGTCCCCTTCCGCGGTTCGAGTCAGTCTGTGCCGGCATTGGTCGGTGGGCAGGTGGACGTCTTGTTTGCCGCGTTGCCGTCCATGCAGGGTTTTGTGAAAAGCGGTCAAGTTGTTTTGCTGGCCAGCAACGCGGCCAAACGCTCAGCATCCGTGCCCGATGTGCCATCGATCGCTGAAACGGTCCCGGGCTTTGACTTTTCGGTCAGCGTAGGGGTGCTTGCCCGCACCGGCATGCCGTCAGAGATTTCCAAGAGGATCTCCGATGAAATCGCTCAGATCGTGAAATTGCCGGACGTCGTCGAGAAGTTCCAGACCGCCGGTATCGAGCCCGTCGGTGCCAGTGGCGACGCCTACCGCAAAGTCATTGAGCAGGAGAACCAAGCCATGGCAAAGGCGGGCAAACACGCGGAACTCAAAGCCGAGTGATGTTTCACGATGCCATGCCCTCGCAGGCACTTTGGATCGCTTGCTTTGGCGCCGTGGTGCTCGGGGGCGTGGTCAAGGGAACCCTTGGGGTGGGATTGCCGCTCGTCGTGGTTCCCTTGCTGTCGCTTCTTCTGCCAGCGCCCAAAGCGATGGGGCTGCTCGTCATGCCGGTTCTGCTCTCCAACCTATGGCAGGCCATAGAGGGACAGAAATTGCGTGAGGGATTTCAGCGCTTCGGTGGGTTGCTGGTTGGTCAGTTTGTCGCGACGATTGCTGCGATCCACTTCACCAGGAACCTCTCTGTGCAGGGGTTCAACATGTTGCTGGCGCTGGTCGTGATGGCGGCGGTGGGAATGATGCTGCTCGGGACATCATTCAACATCGATCGTCAGAAGGAGCGCTGGATGGGGCCGTTGGTGGGTGTGATTGCCGGCGCGATGGCCGGCGTTTCCTCCCTCACCGGTCCGATACTGATCACTTATCTCCTGGCTCTCAGGCTTCGTCGGGAAGAGTTTGTTGGTTCCATCAGCATCATCTACCTGATTGGTGCAGTACCAATGTATGGCGCCATGCTGTTGTATGGGCGGTTCGGTTTTTCGGAGGTCGGACTGTCTTGTCTTGTGTTGATCCCCATGTTTGTCGGTTTGCAAATCGGTAGGACGATCCGTCATCGACTGAGCGACAAAGTATTTCGGCATCTATTGCTGAGTATGTTGGTGGCGCTGTCTTTGCTGCTTCTGATGAAATAAGCCGCAATGTGTGTGGCAGTACCACGTAAGGCTGAAGAAGAAACCAGGCGAAAGGAGAGCTCAATGGATGCATCAATCAGTTGGAGTGATGGCTATCTTCTCGGATTCAATCCGATGGACCAAGTACACCAAGAGTTTGTTGAATTTGTGGCCGCTTTGCAGCAAGCCGCAGATTCTGACTTGGATAGAGTGTTGGGGGTTTTGCTTCAACACTGCCAGGCGCACTTTGAACAGGAAGATCGCTGGATGCTTGAAAGCGATTTTCCTGCCAGTGAGTGCCATATTAACGAACATGCAGCCGTCCTGAAGTCCATTCATGAGGTCAAGCAGCAGTTGGTCATCGGCAATGTGGCCGTTTGTCGGCAATTGGGGAATGAGCTTGCTGCATGGTTTCCAGGGCACGCAGATTACCTGGACTCCGCCTTGGCGCATTGGATGTGCAAGCGAACCTTGGGTGGAAAACCCGTCATCTTGCGGCGCAACATCAAAAGCACCGAGCTTCCCATCGATTCTGTTTGAGTTAACTGGATTTATTTTCTGATGAATACCTTTGAAGAACAAGTTCGCGAAGATGTCGAGCGCGCACTGAGAGAAGACGTGGGTACGGGTGACCTGACGGCCGCTTTGGTGCCCGCAGATCGCCACGCCCAAGCCACCATCATTTGCCGAGAGTCCGCTGTGATCTGCGGGCGCCCTTGGGTTACCGAGGTCTTGAGACAGATTGCGCCAGATTCACGGGCGACGTGGTTCCTGAGCGACGGTGATCGCTGTGAGCCTGGCCAGAAAATTGTCGAAATCGAGGGTAAGGCGCGCGAGTTGCTGACGGCTGAGCGCACATGCCTCAACTGGATGCAAACACTCAGCGCTGTGGCGACGAAGACAGCGGCCTATGTCAAGGCGGTCGAGGGAACTGCAGCGTGCGTTCTGGATACGAGGAAAACCATTCCTGGTCTGCGTGCCGCGGAAAAGTACGCCGTGCGCTGTGGCGGAGGAAAAAACCACAGGATGGGCCTCTTTGATGCGATCTTGATCAAGGAAAACCATATTGCAGCAGCAGGAAGCCTGACCGCTGCCTTCAAGGCCGCACAGGAAACAAAGTCCCCTGTCGCATTCATCCAGGTCGAGGTGGAGACCATCCGTCAATTGGAGGAGGCTCTGGCCGCAGGAGTGACGATGGTGTTGTTGGACAACATGTCTCTGCCTGATATCAGGGCGGCGGTGAAGGTGGCCGGAGGTCGTTGCAGCCTTGAAGTTTCAGGAGGGGTCACGTATGAAAATTTGCGTGATTATGCTGAAACAGGCGTGGACCGGATTTCTGTTGGAGCATTGATTAAGGATGTTAAGGCCGTTGATTTTTCAATGAGATTTCAAGAGAGACCTGTCGAGTGATTTTATTGTGGTTCCATTTTTGATTTTCTATTGGCATGTTTGGCGGCTTTTCGTGATTGACGGATTTTGAGTACTGAAAAAGACCATTTGGTAATTAATTTAATTGTAGTCGCGTCTTCTTCGTAAGAGCTTCCATCGATATGGCTGGAATGAAAACTGTTTTGGTGTTCGATGATCTTCGGGTTTTTGTTGTGGCAGCAAAACTTGGCAGCCTTTCCAAGGCGGCCGAGTACCTTGAGATTGCACAACCGGCTTTGAGCAGACGTCTTAAGAGATTGGAGCTTCGAATCGGGGCTGAGCTTATGACGCGTAGCGCGAGGGGGGTTTTTCTGACCAATCATGGAAGCAGGCTTTTCTCTCAGGTTCATAGGTTGGTCGATGGCGTCACAGAGGTTGAGCGGAATTTTGCGCTGCAAGTGGGTTTGCAGGCAAGTGATCATAGGTCTTGATTTCATTTTCGATCTCTTTACCCGTAGGCTGCCTTTTTCTGAAATGGTCGGGTGAGTTAGGGAAGGTTTGCAAGGTGTTTTGTCGCGATTAGGGAGCGAGGCGAAAGTTGGCCTCCTTATTGCCCCTCGATCAGAAGGCCAACGAGTAGAACTGCTGTGCAGGAGACGCCGCTCGCCCGCTGGGGCTGCTCATTTGCCCCTTGGCGATCATGTGCATGGTCTCGATGCGTGAGATCAGGCGTCGCGCGGTGTGGTAACTTTTCAACCCTAGCATGGGCCTGCCCCGGCGTTTGATTGCCCCGGTGGTCCTGCTCCACGATATTGTTCAGGTACTTTGACTGGCGCAACTCTATAGGCAGCCAGCTGTCCTCGACCAGGCCTCGCACTGCCGACGTTTTGGCCCCATTCTTATCTATCGTGATCTTCTCGGAGAGATCATGCAGGCTGATGGCCCGTTCGAAGAACCGGCGCGCTGCCGCCACATCACGGCGGGCGGTCAGCAGGAAATCCCAGGCGGTCCGCCGCACGGTATAGGTGCTTCCTCTGTCCGATTACCAGGACGTAGGTCTCATCCATCCGCCAGGAGCCTCCCACTGGGCGCTTGCGCTGGCGAAACACCGCAGCGAGTACGGACAGCATCTTCAGCGCCCAGCGGTGGACAGTGGCATGGTCGACACTCACCCCACGTTCGGCCATCATTTCTTCCAGCTATCGCAGGCTCAGGGGGTAGGCTGCGTACCAGCGCACGCACACCAATATGACCTCCAGCTGAGAGTGAAGCCTGTTGATCACGCGCCCCAGCGTGGAGTTTGACAATTGAAGATGCAGTGGGGCCGCAGCCTATTGTCCCAGCAAGGCCTTATCGTGACAGAGCCTCCTTCCCTCTGAATCGATTGAGTCAGATGTCTTGGCCCGGGCGCGATCAAATCCTCTTGGGCGCGAGAACGGTGCCGGCACATTCCCCAAACCCGATGCGCCGTGCTTCGTTGCGTTCGCACCAGGCGCGAAAGACGACAGTGTCCCCGTCTTCCAAGTAGGTTCGCTTCTCGTCAGATGGCAGTGAGATCGGGTCACGCCCGCCAAAGGTGCGCTCGATGAGCGACCCTGCCTGGGTGATCGCTGGGCCGGACAGTGTGCCGGAACCGAGAAGGTCGCCCGGGGCCAGATTGCAGCCTCCGATGGTGTGGTGGGCGACGAGTTGGGCCGGGGTCCAGTACGCAGCCTCCACAAAGCTGGAGCGCGACAGGCGTTCGGGCCCCAAACCGGAGTAGGCCATTTTTTTTGTCTGTAGCAAGACTTCCAGCTGGATGTCGATCAAGCCGTTGGCGCTGTTTTCTGCGGCGTCCAGGTAGGGCAGGGGATCAGCATCGCCCGCAGGGCGTCGGTATGGGGAACGAAACGGTGCGAGTGCTTCCAGTGTCACAACCCAGGGGGCTAGGGTGCTGCCGAAGTTCTTGGACAGGAACGGCCCCAGCGGCTGGTACTCCCAAGGCTGGATGTCGCGCGCCGACCAGTCGTTGAAGAGCGCCACCCCGAACAGATGGCTTTCGGCGTTTTCGATGGGGATGCCTTCGCCGCGAGGATTCCCCGTCCCGACCAGGAAGCCGAGTTCCAGTTCGTAGTCCACCCGCTCGCTTGGTCCGAAGTCGGGTACTTCGGCGAGCCCTTTGCGTTGTCCGAGCGGGCGGTAAATGGGTTCTCCGCTGACGACCACGGAGGAACTGCGGCCGTGGTATCCGATCGGGACCCATTTGTAGTTGGGTAGCAATGGTGCGTCAGGCCGAAAGAGCCGTCCCACGGCGGTGGCGTGGTGGATGCCGATGTAGAAATCGGTGTAGTCGCCAATGGCAGCGGGCAGTGCATGCTCCACTGCGTGTTGCCCGACCAGACATCCTTCCACACGTCCGCGCTCGGCGGCGCCATCGCGCAAGATGCGCGACAAGGCCAGGCGCAGCGCCGACCAGGCAGACGGCCCCATGGCCATGAACTCGTTGAGCTGCTCACGGGATGCCGCGATGGCGGCCTCTCTGGCCGCGCCGTCGAGGACGCCGCTGGCTACCGTTGCGGCTAAGTCAAGGATCTGGTCGCCGATCGCCACACCACCGCGGAAACGCTCGCCGGAACCGCGCCGACGAAAGACCCCGAACGGCAGGTTCTGGATGGGGAAGTCCGTGTGCTCGGCGTTGGCGGAGGCCACCCAACTGCGAAGGCCCAGTGCGTGGGTTTCATTCACCGCTGTCATGCCTGTGCCGGGTTGAAGTGCTTCTTCAAACCTTGCCAGCAGTGGAAATAGTCGTGCTGCAGCTGGGCTGTTTCCATAGCGAAGTTGGTCGGCCTGAACGCCTGGTTTGACTCGAACATGAACGCCATGGTCTCGGTCAGGTAGTCGGGGCGCGTGGTGTCCGCGGTGCTGGCTTTGGCAAAGGTTTCAGCGTCCGGACCGTGCGCGCTCATGCAGTTGTGCAAGGATGCGCCGCCTGGCACGAAGCCGTCGGCCTTTGCATCGTAGGCGCCGTGGATCAGCCCCATGAACTCACTGGCGATGTTGCGGTGGTACCAGGGCGGCCTGAAGGTGTCCTGGGCCACGAGGACGCGTGGCGGGAAGATCACGAAGTCGATGGTGTCAACGCCGGGTGTGTCGCTGATGGACTGCAGTACGAGGAAGATGGACGGGTCCGGGTGGTCGTAGCTGATCGATCCGATGGTGTTGAAGCGTCGCAGATCGTATTTGTAAGGGGCATGGTTGCCGTGCCAGGCGACCACGTCCAGCGGGCTGTGTCCGATGCGCGCGCTCCACAGGCTGTCCTGGAAGCGGGTGACCAGCTCGAAGTCGCCCTCCCGGTCCTCGTAGGCGGCAATGGGGGTGGAGAAGTCTCTCGGGTTGGCCAAGCCGTTGGAGCCGATGACCCCCAAGTCAGGCAGTTTCAACGCGGCGCCAAAGTTCTCGCAAACGTAGCCTCGGGCCTGGGGATCCATGAGCCGGACCTGGAACCGCACACCCCGGGGGATCACAGCGATCTCCTGCGGTTCGATTTGCAGGCGTCCCATTTCCGTCGCCAGTTCGAGGCGCCCCTGCTGGGGCACGATGAGAAACTCCGCGTCGGCATCGTTGAAGAACCGCGTTTCCATCGACCTGTTGGCGGCGTATACGTGGACTGCACAGGCCGAATTCACGGCCATGGTGGTCATTCCGTCAATGAAGTCGGTTGGTTGCGTGGGCAAGGGTAGCGGGTCCCAGCGCAGTTGATTGGGCGTTGCCGGCCCTGCCTCGGAGCGGTTGATCCATCTGCCGGAGTTGATGGGGACGAAAGGCTGGTGCAGCGTCGATGGCCGGATGCGGTACAGCCAGGTGCGGCGGTTGGCATGGCGTGGCGCCGTGAACGCCGTGCCTGAGAGCTGCTCGGCGTAAAGGCCGTATGGGGCCTTCTGCGGCGAGTTGCGACCTTTCGGCAGGGCGCCGGGGAGGGCCTCGGTCGCGAATTCGTTGCACATACCCGTTTGGTATGCCAGTGACGAGTCAAGCATGGTGATCCCTTGTGAATGCAAAAAGGCCCGTGTCTGACGAGCAGCAACCGGCCCAGGTGAGCGTTACTCCGCGCGCGTTCCAGTCTCTTTGATAATCTTGGACCACTTCGCCATGTCTTCGTTCATCAGCGCTTTCAATGCAGCGGGTGTGGACGGGGTGGGTTCGAGGCCCTGGGCGTCCAGCGAGGCTTTGACCCCTGGATCGCGCAAGGCGCGGCCGGCCGCTTCCTCGATCTTCGCGACCACGTCACTCGGGGTGCCTGCCGGTGCGACCAGGCCAATCCAGACTTCGCTCTTGAAGCCTTTGAACCCTGAACTCGCCATGGTAGGCACGTCTGGCAGGTAAGGCGCCGGGCGATCCCCTGTAACGGCCAGCGCGCGCAGCGACCCGGACTTGATGTGGGGAAGCACCGAGTTGGCGACGCCGAAAAGCACTTGAATCTGCCCTCCGATCAGATCCGTCACCACCGGCAGTGCGCCCTTGTACGGTATGTGCACCATGTCGATGCCTGCTGTGCTCTTGAACAGTTCGCCCGTCAGGTGATGCGGTGTGCCGACGCCTGCGGAGCCATAGGACAGTTTGCCGGGCTGGGCCTTGGCCAAGGCGACGAGTTCCTGGGGGGATTTGGCGGCCAGGCCCGGATTGACGACCAGGACGAAGGGCACACGACCCAATTGGGTGACCGGGACAAATTCCTTGACGGGGTCATAGCCCGCGCGCCCATCCGGATAGAGGTATGGATTGGTGACGAAGTTGTTGGCGACGACGAGCAGCGTGTAGCCGTCAGGCGCCGCCTTTGCGGCCAGTTTCGTGCCGAGGTTACCGCCAGCGCCTGGTCGGTTTTCGACGATGACGGGCTGCTTCCAGTACTCGCTGAGCTTCTGGCCCACCGTTCGAGCCAGAACGTCGTTGCTGCCGCCCGCGGTGAAGGGCACCACGATCGTGACGGTCTTGTTGGGATATCCGTCGGCGTGTGCAGGCAGAGTGAGGTTCAACCCCAGGAGAGCGACCGTGGCGACCCGGGTGGTACGGGAAAGCGATTTGAGAATGTTCATGCTGATGTCTCCATATGTACTTGTTGCAGGAAAAACGCGAGTCGAACTATCCAGCGCCGCGAACAGTGTCAACCAACTGATCTGGAGCGGTCACTTGGTTGCCTCGCCATGCGACGTGGCCATCTGGCCGGACCAGAACCAGGGGCATTTCATAGGCCGCAGCCACACTGGGCTCGTCAATGCATTCAATCTGGAAGGGCACCTTCCTGGCCGCGAAGGCCTGGGCGAGAGTGTCCGCATCGCCTTGCAGGCGCTGGTCGGTGCACACGAGCACGAAGGCGTGCCCGAAGAGATCGAGCGCCGAGCGGCCATCGTCAAGCCAGACGTGCGGCGCGCGCGAGCCGGGCCGCGTCGTCGGGATGTATGTCGAGTACTCGTCCGGGGTCGGCGGCGTGCCGTCCGGGATGCAGATGGGGGAATCCTCGTAACGGTGGCCGAGTTGCAGGCCCAGGGACTCCCATTCGACGCGGGTCGATTCGCGCAGGCGACGGCCCAGGTCCTGGCGCACCTTCTCCCCCTCGGGCGTCAGGTCGCAGACCGCGGCCGGGCTGGGCGTGTCCTGCCACGCCCTGAAGTTCTGCGTGGAGAAGCCGATGTTGCGCCGCGCGACCGGCCGGCGCTCCGCTTCGTAGCTGCGCAGCAGGGCCGGGCCGCCCCAGCCCTTGATGAGCCCTTCGAGCTTCCAGCCAATGTCCAGCACCTCCTGCGCGCCGGTGTTCATGCCCATGCCGCCGGTGGGCGACATCGTGTGCGCGGAGTCGCCGACGAGCACCACGCGTCCCCGGTAGTAGTGATCAGCGAGCATTTCGCTGCGCCGCCATGGAATGGTGGAGTCCACCTTGAACGCCACGTCGTCGCGGCCGATCGCGCGCCGGACCCAGAAAGCGGGATCGAAATTTTTGAGATCCATCTTCTCTTCCGAACCCAGCACCGTCAGGCGCCAGATTTCGTCTCCGTCGACGACCGTCAGGTTGCCCCAGGTTCCCTCGGGGCCGACGAAGAGATAGCGCTCGGCGGGCCCCATCTTGTGTTGGTCCACCAGGCCCGGGGCATGGATCAGAACATTGACGGAGTAGCTGAGCAGCTTGCCTTCCATCTTGATGCCGACCTGTTCGCGTACGCTGCTGGTGGCACCGTCGCAACCCAGCAGATAGTCCGCGCGGATGGTGACTTTCTCACCGGTATCCACGTTGGTGACGACCGCGGTGACGCCCTGGTCATCCTGTTGCAACGACTCGAAGCGATGCTTGAACAGCAGCTTGGCCTTCGATTCCGCGCGTGCCGCGTCGGTGAGGATGGGCTGCAACCACAACTGAGGGCAGCGCTGCTTTTTCTCAGGTGTTTCGGGCGGCGTCGGCGCGTCCCGCATGCTCGGGTACTTTTCCTGGTCGAGCAGGAGTCCGTTAAGCGACGTGCAGAAGACCATAGATAGTTCATAGTCGTCCGGGAAGCCGCAGTCGCGCACACGTTGAGCCAAGCCCCAGCGTCGGAACAACTCCATCGTGCGCATCGCGATGAGGCCGGTGCGCGGGTGCTCGATCGTCCCGTCGCCCTCATCCACGAGGATCGATTCGATCCCCCGCCAGCCCAGCTCGATGGCCATGGAAAGGCCCACCGGGCCTCCACCCACAATCAGCACGGGCGTCTTGATCACTGTCTCCATGAGTTCTCTACCTTTCTGTGTTTGACCTTGTTCAGTCCGGAGATGATCACTTGGTGTGGAATCTCTGTCCAATCGATATTGGAGAGAACTAGAATTCAAATCATGAATATCAAAACCTTCGACCTGAACCTGCTTCGGGTCTTCGCCGCCATCTACGCCGAGCGCAATGTGTCGAAGGCCGCCTATGCGATCGGCCTTTCACAGCCGGCCATGAGCAATGCGCTGATGCGACTGCGCAAGGCCTGTTCCGATACGCTGTTCATCCGGACCACGGGGGGCATGGAGCCGACGGCGCTCGCCGAAGAACTGATCGGACCGGTCCGTCAGGCGCTGTCCATCCTCCAGGCGTCGCTGGAGCATCCGTACGGCTTCGACCCGCGCGAGTCCGAGCGTACGTTCAGGATCCTCATGTCCGATGCGGGCGAAGGCATCGTCCTGCCGCGGCTGATACCGGCCGTGCTCAGGGACGCGCCCAACGTGCGCATCGAAACGCTGCGGCGCCCGAATGAGCTGTACGCGCAGTTGCTCCAGAGCGGGGAGGCGGACCTGGCCATTGGCAACCTGACGTTCCTGAAATCGGGGTTCTACCAGCAACGCCTGTTCGGCGATCCCTACTGCTGCCTGGCGAGAAGGAAGCACCCCTGCATTTGCGGCGACTTCACGCTCAACCAGTTCCTGGAGGCGCAGCACGTCTCGGTTGCCACGGGCAATGCGGACGAACGGGTGGAGCGCGCGCTCGCGAAGATGCGGGCCAAGCGCAAGGTCATCCTGAGCGTGACCCACTACCACGTCGCGGCAGAAGTCGTGGCGCGGTCCAATCTGGTCGTGACCGTTCCGCGCAACGCGGCACGCAGCGCCCCGGGCGTGCAGGTGTTGCCGGTGCCGTTGAAGATTTCCGTGGCGGACGTGCGTCAGTTCTGGCACAGGCGTGCACACAAGAACCCCGCGAACCAGTGGCTGCGTGCCATGCTGGCGAAACAGGTGTTCGAGTAGACGCAGCGCGTCGGTTTTCCGCTTCAGCCCGGGGCGCGCTGGCCCATGTACCGGGCCCGTGGCCGCAGCATGGCGCCGGTCAGGCGCTGCTCCAAGGCATGGGCTATCCAGCCTGTGGTGCGCGCCAGGGTATGCAGCATGGCGCCGCTGCCGTTGGGTAGTCCCATCGCCTTGCAAAGTATCACGAGCGATGCAAACACGTTCGGATGCTGACCGGCCTGGCGAGCGCCGGTCACCAGTGCGCGCATTTTCGGTGTGTCTGGGCTCTGTGCGGACAAACGGTCCACGATGTCCAGCAGCACCACCGAGCGGGGATCTTCTCCCTCGTACAACGGGTGGTTGAAGCAAGGCAGTTCGTTGCTCATGAAGCCCGAGGCCGCTGCCCGCTTCAGGGCATCTTCGGGCTCCAGTCGCGACGGCAGGGCGTCGATGAGAGCCTCAACCTCCACGGCGCCGCCGACCTGCATCGCTCCGGACTGGGTCAGCATGGCCGTGGCGACACAAGCGTGCAGGTCCGCCCCCGTCGAGGCGCAGATCCGCGCGGCGAACGTCGGCGCGGAGAGTTCGTGCTCGGCGGACATGACGAGCGCCGCATCAATGGCTTGCACGGCATCCGGCATTTTCTTCAGACCGAGTCCCCGGGCGATGCACTGCGCCAGGAACTCGCCTTCATGAGGTGCCGAATACCGCGACCCGGGCCCGAAAACGCCGGCGGTGCCGGCCAATGTCTGCAGCAGACGCCGGCACGTTGCCGGGCCGGCGGTCTGCATGTCGTCTTCTGCTTGTTCGAATGCCGACAGCGAGGTGGTCAGCATCGACAGGAGCCTGAGCGGCGTGATGTGTTCGGCCGAGTGCAGCGCGAGCCTGACCAGGGATTCGGGCTGCCGGGTGTCCTGCGGGACGGGCCAGGGTACATCCCGCGTGCGTGGCAGGCCCGTCCAGATGAGCTCGCTGGCGAACTCGAACGACCTTCCATCGCGCACCAGGTCGCTCGCGAGCACGCCCCGGTAGCGCGGCCCATGAGGGGTGATCTCGCTGATCCACGTTTGCGCGATCGGTTCCCCGTAGCGCAGGGCGTGTGACACCTTCGGCCCGCCCGAGCGCGCAACGGACCGGCTCCTGAGCTTCTCGACATCGGCCTTGCGATAGAGCTTGGCTTTTACGCCGGCTCGCTGCATCGTCTTGATCAGCCCGCGGCTGACGTAGGTGTAGAGCGTTTCCCGGCGTACGCCGAGGATCGACATCGCTTCCGCGCTGTCGACATAGCCGACGTCGTTGATCTGGCGCTGGGGGCGCTCGCCATCGTGGAGCTTTTGCGCTGACATAGGGTTCTCCCGGGAAGATATGTCGATTTTCACATCGATCTATACATCGATCAATGTATTGCCTAACATCATGGCACGCATTCAGCGCAATCTTCAACGCAATTTTGAAAGGATGACCATGATGGAAGTCGCCGAGCAACAACTCCTGGACCTGCGCCCCAAGTTCAAGGAAACCCGCAAGAAGCTGCTCAGCGCCCGGCACCTGCCGGGCGAGGTGTACAGCTCACCCGAGATCTACGACATGGAGAAGACGCAAATCTTCATGAAGTACTGGCTCTCCGTGGGGCGTGTCGAAGAGATACCCAATGTCGGCGACTACTACACCTTCCAGGTGATGAAGGAATCGATCGTGGTATCCCGTCCGGCGGCCGATCAGGTCGTCGCCTACATGAATCAGTGCCTGCACCGAGGCGTCGAGGTTGCCGTTGGCCGCGGCAATGCCAAGGAGTTCAGCTGCCCCTACCACGCCTGGCTTTACGACGTGAGCGGCAAACTGACGGTCGCGCCCGGCATGAAGGCCTCGGAGGTCGATCTGAAGAACTGCAGCCTGCGGCAGTTGCATGTCAAGATTTGGCGCGGCTGGATCTTCGTGAACTTCAGCGATGAGCCGATGTCGTTTGAGGACTACATCAAGCCTTTCGAAGAGCCGCTCTGGTGGTTCCAAACCGACCAGTGCCAGTTGGCACAGAAGGTCGAGATTGACGTCAAGTGCAACTGGAAATTCCTGGTCGAAAACTTGATCGACATTTACCACGTCGGCGTCATCCACAAGGGGACCTTCGGCGGTTTCGTCAAGGGCGAACAGGTCCGCTTCAACCTCCTGGACAACGGCGGCTGGCATACCCAATACGAAGCGCGACCGCACTCGAAGTCCGGCGAACAGGTGTTCCCGACGCTGCCCTGGGCGCAAGACAAGCCCAGCGGCATTGCCTGCAAGGCGGGTATCTACCCCAACCTGAACCTGTCGATGCGCGCCGACAGCGTGCGCATGTGGCACATCTGGCCCATCTCGCCCACCGAGACCCGGGTCATCTGCTACCTCTTGTTCCCCGAGGGCGCCTTCTCGATTCCGAACTACGACGAGGAGATGGAGAAGTATGTGGGCTTCGTGCGCCAGATCATCGCGGAGGATGCTGTGATGGTGGAGGGCATGCAGAACACCGCGGGTTCGAAGTTCTTCAAGCCCGGGCCCATGTCACCGCTGGAGGAGGCGCTCTACCACATGGAGAACCACTACATCGGCGCGATGACGTCCGAGGCGGCATGAGCACAGGCAAGTCTGGAGAGACCATGGAAGACGAATGGATCAAGGTCGGCAACGTCGCCGATATCGACGAAGACGACACACATTCGGTCGAGATCGACGGCAAGCAGGTGTGCCTTTACAACCTCGGTGGGGAGATCTTCGCCACGGATGGAACCTGCACGCACGGAGACGCCGACCTCTCGCTGGGCATGGTGCTCGATTCCTGCCTCATCGAGTGTCCTTTGCACGAGGGGACGTTCGACATCCGCAGCGGCCGTGCGGTGGACGCGCCCTGCACCGAGCCGCTGCATTGCTATCCGGTCAAGGTCGAGCAGGGGGTCATCTTCCTGCGGCCCGTCCGCTGAGCATGGGCACGGAGAACACGGCGATGGATGTCGTCATCGTGGGAGCCGGCCAGGCCGGCGCTTGGGTCGCGCGGTCGCTGCGGCAGGAGGGGCATGAAGGGCGCATCACGCTCTTGGGCCGGGAGCCGCACGCGCCGTACGAGCGGCCCCCTTTGTCCAAAGGGGTGCTCAGCGGGGCGGAGGCGCACCCACCGGTGCTGCTGACCCCGCAGCAATGCGAAGCGATGCGCGTGGACTTCCGGCCCGGTGTAGAGGTGACGGGCATTGACCGCGCCGGCCGCCAGGTCCGGTGCGCGGATGGCTCGGTGGTTGCTTATGGCCAGCTCGTGCTGGCCACGGGCGGGCGCCCTCGAT
>JGI24120J20309_1000071_pt1 | contig 81268 bp, 74 predicted proteins | sample SubbioAug_CSW13A_FD_20309 | JGI IMG/M metagenome (IMG submission 20309) | reverse complement strand
CTCCCTACATAGGTATCCTAGCTATGGGGCGTCTTGGCACTTACCCCAACCGGACTTGCACCGGCAAGATAACACGTGCTTATCTGGGCACGCTGCTAAAACAAAAGCGCCGAAACCGGCGCTTTGCGCTGTGCTATTTGCTTTTCTTAAGCTTTTCTTCCTTGTCTTCCTTCTTAGCGAATGCAACCTGTTCCACACAATTAGGGCATTTTTTCGGCTTGCAGCGCGCTTCCTGCTCCAATCCGCATTTTGGGCATTGCCAGATAGCCAAAGTTATTCACCTCCCTTTTTTCTTTGCAAGGAAAACTCAGCTCTTTTCGCTTTCAAGACGCCATTTAACGTACCCTATCAAACCGCCTTTATCCATAATCATTTGCATAAACGGAGGAAACGGTGCCGCCTGATAGACTTCTCCGGTACTAAGGTTCAAAATGGTGCCGGCAGCAAGATCTACCCTTATTTCATGACCTTCCTCAATTTTCTCTGCTGCTTCGGGGCTCTCCAGAATCGGTAAGCCGATATTAATCGCATTGCGATAAAAGATTCGGGCAAATGAATGGGCGATCACACAGGCAACCCCACCGGCTTTAATCGCAATGGGGGCGTGTTCCCGGGAACTGCCGCAACCAAAGTTTTTTAAAGCAACAATCATGTCGCCCGCCTTCACTTTCGTCGGAAAGCTTTCATCTGCGTCTTCCATTAAATGCTTAGCCAATTCGGCCGGGTCAGACGTGTTGAGGTAGCGTGCCGGAATGATGGCATCCGTATCAATATCATTGCCGAATTTCCAAACGTAACCCTGCACTTTAAGCCACCTCCTCAGGTGCACAAATTTTGCCTGCTATGGCGCTGGCAGCGGCTATCGCAGGATTGGAAAGATAAACCTCACTGCCGGGATGGCCCATTCGTCCAACAAAATTACGGTTTGTTGTCGCCAGGGCACGCTCGCCGTTCGCCAGAATACCCATATGTCCTCCCAGGCATGGTCCGCAGGTGGGTGTGGAAACTACTGCTTCCGCAGCCAAGAAGATCTCAAGCAATCCCTCACGCATTGCTTGGCGCACAATATTTTGTGTACCTGGGATAATGAGCAACCGCACATCTCTGTGTACTTTTTTGCCTCTTAAGATTTCTGCGGCAATGCGCAGATCTTCCATCCGCCCGTTGGTGCAGGAGCCGATCACTACCTGATCAAGGCGCACCTCGCCTACTTCACTGATTCCCCTGGTGTTCTCCGGCAAATGGGGGAACGCCACCTGCGGTTCGATCTCGTCTCCGTTAAAAGTATAGACTTTCTCGTATTCTGCATCCCTATCGGCGTAAACCGGCACAAATTTTCGCTTGGCCCGCGGCGTCACATAATCCAGTGTAATCTGATCCGGCTCAATTATCCCGCACTTTGCCCCGGCCTCAATTGCCATGTTGCACATCGCAAGGCGGCTGTCCATGGAAAGCGAGCTGATAATCTCGCCCCAAAACTCCATGGAGCGGTAGAGCGCCCCGTCTACTCCGATTTTGCCGATTAAATAAAGAATTAAATCTTTACCGCTGACCCAGGGCCGCAGCTTGCCGTTAAAAACAAATTTCAGCGTGGAGGGCACCTTAAACCAAGCTTCACCGATAGCCATGGCTGCTGCCATATCTGTGCTGCCCACCCCTGTGCTCAACGCGCCTAAGGCACCGTAGGTACAGGTATGAGAGTCGGCTCCGATTATGATTTCCCCGGGAAGAGCAAGTCCTTCTTCCGGCAGCAGCGCATGCTCAATCCCCATCCGACCGACTTCAAAATAATAGGTAATCTGATGCTCCCGCGCAAACTCTCGCAGCAGCTTGCTCTGTTCAGCCGACTTTATATCTTTATTAGGAGTAAAATGATCCGGCACCAAAGCGATACGGTCTTTGTCAAATACACGGTTTACCCCGATTTTTTTAAATTCGTTAATCGCCAAAGGGGAAGTAATATCATTTCCCAGCACCATGTCTATCGGGGCGGTAATTAACTCTCCGGGGCGGACGACATCCTTGCCTGCATGCCGAGCCAGTATTTTTTCTGCAATAGTCATTCCCACAGTTTTCTCCGCCTTTATTAATATATTTTTCTAGAAGTCTTCCTTTGCGTCTATCCAAGTCATCATCCGCCGCAGTTCTTTCCCTACCACCTCAATTTTATGCTCCTTTTCCAGCTTGTCATACGCCTTGAAGAAAGGTCTGTATGCTTGATTTTCAAGGATCCAGTTGCGTGCAAATTGGCCGTTTTGAATTTCCGCCAAAATTTTTCTCATCTCCCGGCGTGTATCCTCGTTCACAATCCGCTTGCCGGTAACAAAATCGCCGTATTGTGCTGTGTCAGAGATTGAATAGCGCATATAGGAAAGACCGCCCTGATAAATTAGGTCTACAATCAGCTTAAGTTCATGCAAACATTCAAAATAGGCGATTTCAGGCTGATAACCGGCTTCCACCAGCGTGTCAAATCCGGCTTTAATCAATTCCGAAACACCGCCGCAAAGCACCGCCTGTTCACCAAACAGATCTGTTTCTGTTTCCTCCTTAAAAGTTGTTTCAATCACGCCTGCACGCGTACAACCGATGCCTTTGGCATAAGCGAGTCCCAACGCCCGGGCATTGCCGCTATAATCCTGATAAACCGCCAACAATCCCGGCACACCTGCGCCTTCTTCGTATGTGCGGCGCACCAAATGTCCCGGACTTTTTGGCGCCACCATAAACACGTCCACATCGGCCGGCGGCACAATCTGCTGAAAATGAATATTAAATCCGTGAGAAAAAACAAGAGCATCTCCTGCCTGCAAAAATGGCTTAATTTCGGCTTCATACACCGCCCGCTGAATCTCATCAGGCAACAAAATCTGAATCACACTTGCGGCTTTAGCAGCCTCTGCCACCGTCATAACCTTTAGTCCTGCGGCCAAAGCTTGAGAGCGGCGGCAGCTATCTTCCCGCAGACCTACTACTACATCAATTCCGGCATCTTTTAAGTTTTGTGACTGGGCATGTCCCTGGCTGCCGTATCCCATCACCGCCACTGTGCGCCCTTTGAGCAATTCAATGTTTGCGTCATTATCATAATACATTTTAGTCATTTTCTTTTACCTCCCCATTTTTAGTAACTTTACTGCCCCGCAAAAGTGCGATTTTTCCTGTGCGAACCGTTTCAAGGATGCCATAATGTGACAACAAAAGCAGAATGGCTTCCAGCTTCTCTTCGTTGCCGGTAATCTCAATAATTACTGAATGAAGGGAAACATCAACTATTTTCGCTCGAAAAGTTTCCACAATTTGTTGGATTTCCGCACGATTTGTGGCATTAGCTTTAACTTTAATCATTACCAGTTCACGGTTAACCGAAGGCTCATGGGTCAAATTTGAGATTCTTAAAATATTGATCAATTTGTTTAGCTGTTTGACTACCTGCTCCAAAGTTTTCTCGTCTGCCTCCACCTCGATTGTCATCCGTGAGATGGCGGGATCCACCGTTTTGCCGACAGCCAAACTCTCAATATTAAAGCCCCTCCGAGCAAAAAGACCTGCTACACGCACTAACACACCGGGCTTGTTTTCAACAAGGACGGCCAGCACATACCTCATTCCTCATCACCCCTAATCATTTCACACGTTGGGCAATTTGGCGGCACCATGGGAAACACATTTTCTTCTGCCCGCACACGGAAATCCAGCACAACCGGTCCGGGAGTTGCTATCGCCTGGCGAAGTACCCCCGCAACTTCCGACGCCTTTTCCGCCCGCAACCCGACGGCACCGTAGGCCTCCGCCAGCTTGACAAAGTCCGGCCCTTTCTCAAGAGCTACTGACGAGTAACGACGGCGAAAGAAGATTTGTTGCCACTGACGAACCATCCCTAAATATTGGTTATTAATAATTGCCACTTTTACAGGAATGTTATAGTTGACGGCTGTAGCCAGTTCCTGCGAGTTCATTTGAAAACTGCCGTCACCTGCAATACAAAAAACTGTTTTTTCCGGCCGGCCAAGCTGAGCTCCCAAAGAAGCCGGGAAACCGTAACCCATCGTGCCTAAGCCGCCGGACGACGCCAAAGAGCGCAAATTTTTAAATTTATAGTACTGAGTAGTCCACATCTGATGTTGGCCCACTTCTGTAGTTATCACCGCATCACCCTTTGTCTCTCTGTAGATAGATTCAATCACAAACTGGGGCAAAAGCTCTCCGTCAGGCTCCTGGCAGTAACCCAGCGGCGCGCAATTTTTCAGTTCCTCAATGCGAGCCAGCCACTCAGGATGCTGTTTTGCCTCCACTTTTTTGAGCAATTCAGTCAGAACGCGTTTTACGTCGCCGACAATAGGCACATCCACCCGGACATTTTTACCGATTTCCGCCGGATCGATATCTATATGGATAATCTTTGCTCCCTGAGCGAAGCGATTTATTTTGCCTGTGACCCGATCATCAAAACGGGCGCCGATAGCAATCAGCAAGTCGGCTTCATTCACGGCGATGTTCGCCCAATACGTTCCGTGCATTCCCAGCATCCCAAGTGACAACGGGTGGCAGCCCGGAAAAGCAGAGAGCCCCATCAATGTCGTTGTCACAGGCGTCTCTGTACGTTCCGCCAACTCCAGCAACTGTTCATCAGCTCCGGAGCTCACCACTCCTCCGCCCGCATAAAGCAGCGGTTTTTTTGCCCGAGCCAGCGCCTTGATTGCCCGGTTAATTTGCCCAAGGTGACCGTCATAAGTAGGATTATACCCGGGAATCTGTACAATTTTTGGATAGCGGAATTCCCCTTCAGCCTGTTGAATATCTTTTGGCAAGTCAATTAGCACCGGGCCGCGTCTTCCGCTTGCTGCCAGGTAAAACGCTTCCTTCATAACCCGCGGCAAATCGGCAATCTCGGTGACAAGATAATTATGCTTTGTAATCGGTAGCGTAATGCCGAAAATATCAGCTTCCTGAAAGGCATCGGTGCCAATCAGCGGCGAGGAGACTTGACCGGTTATCAGCACAAGCGGAACCGAATCCATATAGGCGGTGGCAATGCCTGTCACAAGATTAGTGGCGCCGGGACCGGAAGTAGCAATAACTACTCCGGGACGACCTGTGACTCGGGCATAACCATCTGCAGCATGGACGGCAGCCTGTTCATGGCGGGTCATAATATGACGGATATCCGCATCGTAAAGTTGGTCATAAAGATTGAGCACCGCCCCGCCGGGATAGCCGAAAATCACTTCCACATTTTCTTTCTTCAGTGCTTCAATCACCATTTGAGCTCCTGTCATTCTCACTCGCTTCCCACCTTCTTAAAGACAGCTCCGGTACTGGCAGATCTCACTTGACGAATATAACGAGCCAAGTAGCCCTTGTCGATTTTCGGCTTAGGCAGTTCCAGCTCCGCCAAGCGCTTGCTCAACTCCTCAGGACTTATATCAAGGTCAAGCCTCCGATTGGGGATATCAATAATAATCGTATCGCCTTCGCGAACCGCGGCCAGCGGACCCCTTTCCATCGCTTCCGGAGAGATATGGCCGATAGCTGCGCCTCTGGTTGCCCCTGAAAAACGACCGTCTGTAATCAGAGCTACTTCCCTGTCTAACCCCATACCGGCTACCGCGGAAGTTGGTGCCAGCATTTCCCGCATACCGGGGCCACCCTTTGGCCCTTCGTAGCTAATCACGATAACATCGCCACGGTTAATTTTCCCGCCTAAAATGGCTTCAACCGCCTCCTCTTCGCTGTGGAACACCCTGGCAGGCCCGGATTTTTGCATCATCTCCGGCGCCACTGCCCCCTGTTTTACCACCGCCCCGTCCGGAGCTAAATTGCCACGCAGTACAGCAATCCCGCCGCTTTTTAAATATGCTTTTTCAAAGGGACGGATAACTTCATCGTCAAGAATTGCCGCCTCCTGAAGTTGCTGCCCCACTGTTTTTCCGCTCACAGTCAGGCAGTCTTCATTGATTAATCCGCGCTCTGCAAGTCTTTTCATCACTGCCTGAACGCCGCCGGCAAGAGCTAAATCCTCAATATGTCTCTCTCCCGCCGGAGAAAGTTTGGCAAGCTGCGGAGTCTTGCCGCTGATAGCGTCTACCCGGTGCAAATCAAGCACCAGCCCTGCTTCGTTAGCGATGGCCGGCAGATGGATAATTGTATTTGTGGAGCAGCCAAGCGCCATATCCATTGCTAAAGCGTTTTCAAATGCAGACATCGTCATTATCTCAGAAGGAGTCAGCCCGTTTTTTACAGCCTCAAGCACCTTTATCCCTGCTCTTTTAGCCAGGCGTATCCTCTCAGCGGAAACGGCAGACACAGTGCCGTTTCCGGGCAAACCCATGCCTAACGCTTCGGTGATGCAATTCATGGAGTTAGCGGTAAACATCCCGGCACAAGAACCGCAACCGGGACAGGCGCACTCCTCTAACTCAGCAAGTTCCGCCTCTGACATGAACCCCGCTCTAACTTTTCCTACCGCTTCAAAAACATTGCTAAGATCAACTGCTTTTCCCTGGAAACGTCCGGCCATCATCGGCCCACCGCTGACAAAAACCGACGGCAAATTCAAACGCGCTGCCGCCATTAACATCCCCGGAACAATTTTATCACAATTTGGAATAAATACTAAGCCATCCAGCGGATGAGCCATTACCATCACTTCTATTGAATCTGTAATAATTTCACGGCTTGGCAGAGAATAGTGCATCCCCACATGATTCATGGACAGACCATCACAAACGGCTATCGTAAAAAACTCAAGCGGCGTCCCTCCCGCCATACGCACACCCTCTTTGACCGCGGCAGCAATCTGGTGCAAATGCTTATGACCGGGGACAAAATCGTTGGCGGAATTTATGACCCCAATAAGCGGCCGATTCATTTCTTCATCTAACCATCCCATTGATTTAAACAGGGAACGATGCGGGGCGCGCTCCAATCCTTTAGTCATTTTCTCACTTCTCATGACTTTCCCTCCTTTAATAAACAGCAGTTGTTAAGGATAAATGGCTTCTCCCTCAGTTCCTGTAAGCGCACGGAAAGCTGCCACCAATTGGCGGGTAACCGACCCGGGAGTACCGCTGCCGATTCGGCGACCATCCACTTCAATAACAGGAATCACCTCGGCTGCCGTTCCTGTCATAAAACATTCTTCCGCCACATAAAGCTCATGACGGGTAAAAGGCCTCTCTTCCAGCGGAATCCCTGCTTTAAGCGCCAAGTCAATAATCACCTCGCGGGTAATCCCGCAGAGTGCTCCCACATAAGGCGGCGGAGTTAAAAGCTTGCCTTTTCTAAAAATAAAAATATTATCAGCCGTTCCTTCGGCCACATAACCTTGTCCGTTCAGCATGATTGCTTCTAAAACGCCGGCTCGGTTTGCCTCAATTTTAACCAAGATGTTATTCAGGTAATTCAGTGACTTTATTTGCGGATCAAAGGCGTCCGGAACATTGCGGCGAGTCGCCACAGTAATAACTTGCAGCCCTTTTTCATAAAGTTCTGCCGGAAAAAGAGTGATGGAACTAACTATAATTACTGTCGTGGCCTTATGACATTTGCGAGGGTCAAGCCCCAGATCGCCGGTGCCTCGGGAAACGACAACTCGGATGTAGGCATCTGTTAATTTATTCTGCCTAATCGTTTCCAGCACCGATTCTCTCATTTCCTGATAGCTTTCGGGCACATCGAGTAAAATAGACTTGGCGGATTCATAGAGACGAATCAGATGCTCGTCCAGTTTAAACACTTTGCCCCCATAAGCGCGAATTCCCTCAAATACGCCGTCACCATAGAGAAATCCATGGTCAAAGACTGAAATTTTCGCATCTTCTTCCTGCACATACTTACCGTTTAGGTAAATAATTCTACTCACGCCAACGCCTCCCCAGTATCTTTTTATGTATGCTCCCTAATTTTGAAAGCTATAAAAAATCCCTTCACCCCTCTTGAGGTAAGGGGCGAAAGGATTTCTTCCGCGGTACCACCCTTATTCTCCGGTTTCCCGGACTCTAGGCTAAGCTGCTGTAACGGGCAGAACCCGACCGTTCCTAGAAGCCGACAGGCGTTCAGACGGTAGCTTGGGGATGACTTTCTTCTCGACTGTTTACCGGTTCACAGCAGCCACCGGCTCTCTGAAAAACAAGCCAGGAGTACTCTTCCCTTCATAGCAATTGAGTGATTATCTCAAAAATTTGTCTTTAATTATATCTACCCGTCCGCACCTTTGTCAAGCTAAAAAATTTTCTTCCTATCTGCGCGCCCATGCGGCAGCTTGCTCGCCGGCAATCAGGCCGGTTGTGATCGCTTCGCTGAAAAAAAGACTGCTAATCGCTCTGTTGCCATGTATTCCGGCAGTGATTTCACCTGCGGCATAAAGCCCCCCTATTGCTCCCTCTGCTGCAAGCACCCTCATTTGCCTGTCAACTGCCAGTCCGCCCGGAGTCAATGCCACCGTTGCCGCCACCGCTACGTAATAAGGAGCAATAAGCTCCATAACTAAGTCCGCAGTCTTTTCAGGCTCCAGGCCAAGTGCGCTGGCTAAGGTTTGCACATCTTTGAGTTGATTAAAATTTCTCCCTGTCTGAGGTGTTTGCGAGCCGTGAATAATATACAATCTTCCTCCAGCGTCAATTATCGTTTGTGCCGGATCATCGCCGGGCACAATTTTCTCCCCTCTAGTATTGATAACTACGGCAGCTTGAAACACTTCCTTGCTAAGAGTTTCTCCAGCCGGCAAAAATACAGGGAGCAATGTGACGCTATCCAGATGACTGGTTTTTGCGCCTGCAGCCATTGCCAGGAGCAAGCCGGTGCCGTAATGACCTCCTTCCGGTCTGGCCGTCACTTCGCCGATTCCAGCCAATTCTGCAAGCAATGCCTGATTAGCCCCGTAACCACCGTCTGCGAGGATTATCGCACGAGCAAATATTTTTTGTCGGCCGCCGTCTTGAGCTTGCACAATCAACCCTTGCACCCTGGCGTTTTCAATCAACAACTGTAGCGGCCGCAAGCTGCTGCTTGACTCAACTGCGCTGGCAGCCATCTGTTCCGCTAGCGCCTGGTTCACAAATTCAGCCGCTTCTCCGCGTTGGGGCAAAAGCAGCCCGGGATTGCTTTCCTGCTCGGCAAACACGGAAAAATTCACCCCGGTCTTATTTTCCAACCATGCTAAGCTTAAACTGCTGCGCTCACTTAAACTTAAAATAAGATTGACGTCCCCCGTCTCCTGAGTACGTTCATAAATGGCGGCTGCCATCGTTTCCGGCTGATAGTCAAGCTTTGCCTCTCGCTGAACCGGAGCGCCGGAAACCCAGAAAGCCGGACTAAAAGCGGGAAAACCACCTTTATCCGGCTTGTCTTGGAAAAGATATAAAACATCCACTCCTGCTTCTGCCGCAGAAAGAGCGGCGGTTGCGCCGGCAATCCCGCTACCCAAGACTATCACATCCACACTTCTTGGCAAAGGCGGGTATTGATAATAGTTGCGCTGCAAAGAATAACGCCCCAACAAGAATGCAACTACCGCCAACAGCACAAAAAACTGCAAGAAAGGTACAGATGCTGCTTTTTTTCTCCCAGGCATAAATCCACCTGCTTATACTTCATTTTCCTCGGCCATTACTCGGGCAATACTTACCACTCTATCGTCCTTATCCAAGCGGATTAAAGTCACGCCTTGGGTATGGCGTCCCTGCTGCGAGATTTTCGTGACATCTTGGCGAATAACGATACCGCGCGCTGTAATAATCATCACCTCATCACCGGGGCGTGTTAACTTTACACCCATGACAGGCCCATTCTTATCAAGAACACGAATTGTATAAATTCCCTTGCCGCCCCTGCTCTGGACTCGATACTCTGAGAAAGGGGTGCGTTTGCCAAACCCGTGTTCAGTTACCACAAGCAGTTCCGCTTCGCGCTCCATTTCCGGCGATACCGTCTCAAGAGCCATTACTTTATCATCTTTTTTCAGGCTAATTCCACGTACGCCCCGGGTTGCCCTGCCCATGGCGCGCACATCACTTTCCGGAAAGCGAATGGCTAAACCGTTGTAGGTAACCAACGCCACTTCATGATTGCCGTCAGTCAGCTTCACATCAATCAACTCATCGGCCTCTTCCAAAGAGACTGCAATCAGACCTCCTTTACGGGCATTAGAAAACTCCTCCAAGGGAGTTTTTTTCACATAGCCGCGACGCGTAGCCATAAACAGGTATTGCCCTGCTGAAAAATCTTTAACCGGAATAACAGCAGTAACCAATTCCCCCGGCTCAACCGCCAATAAGTTGATTATCGCCGTCCCTCTTGCCTGACGGCCAGCCTCAGGTATTTCAAAAACCTTCCGCCTATACATTCTCCCGCGGTTTGTAAAACAACATAAATAGTCATGTGTTGAAGCTACAAAGACGTGTTCCACAAAATCATCGCCTTTTGTTGACATCGCCGTAACGCCTCGCCCGCCGCGACGCTGCACACGATATGTTGTCACCGGCAACCTTTTGATATACCCGTTGTGAGTCAGTGTAACTACCATATCTTCCTGTGCAATCAGATCCTCCACGCAAAAGTCATCTTCATGGTCGACAACTTGTGTCCTGCGGGCATCGCCGTATTTTGTACGAATTATTGCCAGTTCATCTTTAATGATTTGATAAATCAAGCGTTCATTAAGTAAAATTTCTCTGTAGTAAGCAATCTTTTTGATTAATTCCAGATATTCGGCTTCCAATTTCTCTCGTTCCAAGCCGGTGAGCCTCTGCAGACGCATATCGAGAATAGCTTGCGCCTGAAGCTGGCTAAGACTAAATGTTTCTATCAATGCCGCTCGTGCTTCCTCGGTGGTAGCGGAGGCACGAATCAGCTTAATCACAGCGTCTAAGTGACTGAGGGCGATGCGCAAGCCTTCTAAAATATGGGCGCGCTCCTCCGCCTTGCGCAGGTCATGCCGGGTTCTTCTCGTTACCACCTCTACTTGGTGCTGCAAATAGCAGGTCAACATCTCTCTCAATTTGAGCACCCGAGGCTTGTTGTCCACCAAAGCCAGCATAATTATCCCAAATGTTTGTTGTAGTTGAGTAAACTTGAATAACTGATTAAGCAAAACTTGGGGATTAGTTTCTTTTTTCAGTTCCATTACCATTCGCATACCGTTCCGGTCGGACTCATCACGCAAATCTGTAATTCCTTCAAGTTTTTTCTCACGAACAAGTTCCGCGATAGCTTCAATTGTTTTCGCTTTATTTACCTGATAGGGCAATTCAGTAACCACAATACGGGATTTCCCGTTTTCCATCCTTTCAATCTGGGTGATGGCGCGGATTTTTATAATGCCTCTTCCGGTTTTATAGGCGGTGCGAATCCCTTCACGCCCCAATATCAGGCCTCCCGTAGGAAAGTCCGGACCGGTTATCTTCTGGAAAATTTCTTTATCATCACACTCCGGGTTATCAATGATGTGTACCAGGGCATCTACCACTTCCCGCAGGTTATGGGGCGGGATATTAGTAGCCATGCCGACTGCAATACCGGTAGAGCCGTTTAGCAGCAGATTAGGGAAACGGGCAGGTAAAACGGCCGGCTCTTCTAGCGTATCATCAAAGTTTGCTCTAAAATCAACCGTCTCCTTCTGAAGATCAGAAAGCATTTCGACGGCGATTTTTGCCATCCTGGCTTCCGTGTAACGCATAGCTGCCGCCGGGTCACCGTCTACAGAACCAAAATTGCCATGCCCATCAACTAAGGGATAGCGGCTGGAAAAATCTTGGGCTAAACGCACCATGGCGTCATAGACTGCCGTATCGCCATGCGGATGATATTTACCCAAAACCTCCCCCACAAGACGAGCCGATTTTTTGTGAGGCTTATCGGGCAACATGCCCAAATCATGCATTGCGTATAAAATGCGCCGGTGAACAGGCTTTAACCCGTCACGCACATCAGGCAGAGCACGACTGACAATAACACTCATTGCATAATCTAAAAAAGACCCCTTTATTTCTTCATGAATGGGAATCGGAATAATTTTCCCGTGTGTAAAATTCACCAGGCATCACCTCCCGTTTAAATATCCAGGTTGCGGACGTGTTGCGCATACTTTTCAATAAACTCACGCCGCGGCTCCACTTTATCCCCCATTAAGACGGTAAACATTTCGTCTGCCCGGATGGCATCATCCATTGTCACTTTTAAAATGGTACGTTTTTCCGGATCCATGGTAGTGGACCACAACTGTCCGGGGTTCATTTCACCTAAACCTTTATAACGCTGCAGAGAAGTGCCCTCTTTCCCTATTTCTAAGTAAAGTTTTTCCAACTGCTCATCGTTATAGAGATAATGCTCTTGCTGCCTTTTCTTTAAAAGATAAAGCGGCGGTTGGGCAATATAAACATATCCTGACTGAATCAACGACTGCATATAGCGGTAAAAAAAGGTCAGCAGCAGTGTGCGGATGTGAGAACCATCGACATCTGCATCCGTCATAACAATAATTTTATGATAGCGGGCTTTTGACAGATCAAAATCAGTTGACACGCCTGTGCCAAGTGCAGTAATGATCGTCCGGATTTCTTCGTTAGCCAATATTTTATCTAACCTGGCTTTTTCTACATTGATAATTTTGCCGCGCAGCGGCAGAATTGCCTGAAAACGACGGTCGCGCCCTTGTTTAGCCGAGCCGCCGGCCGAATCTCCCTCAACCAAATATATTTCACACATCGCCGGGTCGCGACTGACACAGTCCGCCAGTTTTCCGGGCAAAGCCGTTATTTCCAAGGCGCTTTTCCGCCTAGCCAATTCCCTGGCTTTGCGTGCAGCTTCACGTGCCCTGGCAGCACTGAGACTCTTTTCTATTACCCGCCTTGCCACCGCCGGATTCTCCCCGAAGAAAGTGCCTAATTCTTCATAAATCACAGAATCTACTATGCTCCGCATTTCACTATTACCCAGCTTTGTTTTTGTCTGACCCTCAAACTGCGGTTCAAGCAACTTTACACTGATAATAGCAGTCAGCCCTTCACGAATATCCTCTCCGCTTAAATTATTTTCGTTCTCCTTGAGAATATTGGCTTTACGAGCATACTCGTTAACTAATCTTGTCAATGCCGTCTTAAAACCCAGTTCATGAGTGCCGCCTTCATGGGTGCGAATATTATTAGCGAAAGACAACACCATTTCATTGTAGCCTTCATGGTACTGCAGCGCCACCTCCACCTGGCAGCAATCTTCTTTCTCTTGTTCCAGGTAAATAACTTTTTTATGAAGAGTCTCCTTGTTTTTATTAAGGTACTCCACAAAGGATTTTATCCCGCCTTCATACTTAAACGTTTCACTGACATCTTGTTCCTGACGTTTGTCTGTAATAGTAATCCTGATTCCTTTGTTTAGAAATGCCAGTTCTCGCAAGCGTTGTGAAAGCAAGTCAGCTTCATAATCCAACACTTCAAAAATTTCAGCGTCAGCTTTAAATGAAACTTTGGTTCCGCTGCTTTTAGTTTTTCCGATAACTTTTAACTCTGTGACCGGCTTGCCTCGTTCAAAACGCATCCGGTAAATTTGACCGTCGCGCCTAACCTCAACCTCTAACCATTCTGATAAAGCATTAACTACAGATACTCCCACGCCGTGCAATCCGCCGGAAACTTTATATCCTTCACCGCCAAATTTGCCTCCGGCATGCAAAACAGTCAAGACAACCTCAACAGCCGGCTTTTTCATTTGCTGATGTTCTCCAACCGGAATGCCGCGTCCGTCATCTTCCACAGTAATAATATTGTCTTTTTCAATGGTTACATAAATGTTTGCGCAAAACCCTGCCAACGCCTCGTCAATACTGTTGTCTACTACTTCAAAAACCAAGTGGTGCAGCCCGCGCGGCCCGGTTGAACCAATATACATCCCAGGGCGGCGCCTGACAGCCTCCAGTCCTTCTAAGACTTGTATCTGTGATTCATCATAATGATTATTATTTTTGCCATTCTTCTCTTCCGACATTTTCCAACCTCCGTTCGCCCAACTAACCTTTACTTATCAAAAACATTCGCTTGAAACCTTTTTCTTAAAGTGATCGGAGCAATAGGTGAATAGCTGACATACTGACTTGTGACGATAAAAGATTTTATTTCATCATTGCCATGGTCTTCTCTGTTTTTGACAGTCTGTAAAAACTCTTTATTGCATTGTTTATCTTTTATCCGAATATCAAAAATACCGATAATATCTTCTCCTGCCACAACCCTGGAACTGCCGATATGTAAAAACATCGAATCCCTCCTAAATAAAATTTTAACTGATTTTAGTTTGCCCATGATACTCTGTTTTACAGCAAAGACAAATCTCCTCTCTCTCTGCTGTCACTATCGGCATTCCACAGATAACGCATGACGGATATCCCTGCTGTCTGTACCATTGAATTCTCTTTTGCTGAGAAATAAAAAAACTCTTGATAATCATTTCTAAATCTTGTGTTAGCGAAGCATTTTCAAACGCTTTTTCTATCCGCAAGAGGATTTGTCCTTCCAGCTGCTGTTCTCGCCAGTTTTCTTTTTTTGCCGGCAGTTTTGATTGCATTAAAATCGGTTCTTTTCCGCCGACTTGATAGTGAATATTTGTGAGAATGTTTGTTTTTACAGCTTTATTTAAAGAACTAACAATTTGTTTTTTTTGCAATGATAAATGCTGAGCCCATACAGAATCACGCACCCAAACAAAAAGCACACCATTTTCAAACATGGTTGCTTTTGCTTTAGCAGCAATCTGCAAGCCCACCACATCAGGCCAAGCATCAATCAGCATTTGTCCTTTAATTTGTTTGGCATTGGGGAGTCTTTTTAACGTTTTAACAAGAAGTTGCTCAATAGGAATCAATTATAACACCTCGCCGCGTAAAACGTTAAACCTTTTGACGGAATGTTTAAAATTTCCCAGTCTTTCAGCTTCCGTACCGGTAATAAATGTTTGAACCCGTCCTTCTATAGTTTCCACTAAAAACCGACGGCGGCTCTCATCCAATTCAGAAAATACATCGTCAAACAGTAAGACCGGATACTCACCCATTTCTCCTTTTACATACTCCAATTCCGCCAATTTAAGAGCAAGCACTATGGTTCGCTGCTGTCCTTGGGAAGCATACATTTTTGCATTTTTACCGTTAATAAAAAAGAGGATATCATCTCGATGGGGACCTACTAATGTTTGCCCCCAGCGTACTTCTTCCTGTTTTCTTTTTTCTAAGCTTTCTAGAAGTGATTGACGTATCTGTTCAGGGTGAGAATTTTCCTGATAAGCTGATAAAGATAAATAATTTATCTGCAAATTTTCACGGCTTCCCGTCAACTTACGATGCGCCAATCTAGCCAAAAGACTGATCCGATGAAGAGCCGCCATTCTTTTTGTTAATATTTTAACAGCCTGCATAACAAGTTGCTCATTCCAACTCTCAATTTCCTGCGAACCAATTATTTTCTCCCGATATTTTTTAAGCAGAAAATTACGTTGTTTCACTATCTGCTGATAACGCCCCAATTCATATTCATATACCGGAGAAACTTTAGCTATCTCTTCATCTAAAAAACGCCTTCTTATCTGAGGTTGTCCTTTTACTAAAGTTAAATCTTCGGGAGTAAACATTACCGGAATTAATTGACCTAAGTACTTTTTTCTTTCTGTGAGCACATTTTCATTTTTAAAGATTTTTCTTTTTTTTTCTGATTCATAACAAACTTGCTGTGTCTGTTTTCCAAAACGATTGTTTACTATCCCAGAAACAAGACAACTTTTTTTCCCCCAAAAAACGAATTCACTTTCATGATGTGTCCGAAAAGAGGACCCTGAAGCTAAAAATGAAATTGATTCAAGTAAATTCGTTTTACCTTGCCCATTAGCTCCTACAAATAAATTCAAATTCTGCTCTAAATCAAGTTCAAGTTGAGCATAATTACGAAAATTAACAAGTTTAAGTCTCTCTATTCTCAAGGGTTTCTCCTTACAAAGCTTAAATTTTAATTGGCAAGACTAGATAAAGATATTCTTGATGCAGGGAATCCCTTAATATACAAGGTTTATTAGGACCTGTCAGCTCGATTATACACTTATCCCCCTCGGAAATTTTCAGCATTTCAAGTATAAAACGAGAATTTAAAGAGATTTCTTGTTCTTCTCCCTCCAGCAGAGAGGAGATTTTTTCTTGATTTTTTCCGTATTTAGAAGCCGTTCTTATGACCAAATAATCTTTACTAAAGAAAAAGCGCATTATGTTGTTTGTGCCTTCCGATATAAGTGACGATCTCTCCACAGCCTGCATAAATTTTAAACAGTCAAGAGTAGCACTTCCAGTAAAATTATTAGGAATTACTCTTTCAACATCAGGAAAAGTTTCTTCCAACAAACGAGAAATAATTTTCTTTTCTCTGCAGTTTAATAATATTTGATTTTGTGATACAAAAACTTGAATAGTTTCTTCTTCCTCTGTGAAAATACGAAGGACTTCTTGTAAATTTTTAGCCGGAACCAAAAATTTACCGGAATTGACCGTTTTATTTACCCGACAACTTGTCGTGGCCAGTCTAAAGGTATCTGAGGCAAATAATGTTAACCTATTTTCCTGAAGTAAAAATAACAAACCGTTAAAAACCGGTTTTAGCTCATCATTAGAAACGCAAAATAATGTTTGCCTTAAAGCTCTGCGAAAATCTGCTACTTTTACATTAAAACTTAATTTAACTGTTTGTGAGGAAAACTGTGGAAAAGAAGGATATTCTTCCGGACTGAAACCGTATAACTGGAACTCAGATTGTCCGCTTACAATCTCGGTAAGATAATTTTCAAGATTAACAGTCAATTGCACAGTTTCTCCCGGCAGCTTACGTATAATTTCCACTACTTTGGACGGCAGCACCACTTTAGCTGTTTCCTGCTGTTCTACGGCAAACGTCGAACTAATACCTAATTCCAGATTTGTAGCTGATAGAGTCATACTATTCCCTTCACAAGTGAAAAGAATTCCTTCCAGCATCGCCAGATTACTTTTAATTGATACCGCTTTAGCTACAGTTTGCAAATGTTCTGCCAAAATAGCACGAGGGATAGACAAGTGCATAACTATTTTCCTCCAAAACTAAAGATATTTAAAAAAATAATAGTAAAAGTAGTAGGGGATGTTGATATTGTGGATAAAGCAGAAAAAAAGAAAAGCAATCATAGTTTATGCTTGAGGATAACGTAGTGGATAAAAAAAAGTGTTTTCCACGGTTTACACAGCTTACTAAAAAAAAAGTTCAAAGAATTATAAATGAGTATTTTTTAGTTAACTTATCCACAACTTATCAACACTTGTTGATTTTTTCGATGATCTGTTCGATAGAAGTTTTTAATTTGCGATTATCACGCAAATCTGTGTCAATTTTCTTGTGAGCGTGCATCACTGTTGTATGGTCACGTCCGCCAAATTCTTCACCTATTTTGGGGAGAGAAGAATCTGTTAATTCACGCGAAAGATACATCGCTATTTGCCGAGGCAATGCTACATTTTGCGTTCTTTTTTTTGCCTTCAGCTCTTCAATTTTTAATGAGAAATGTTTAGCAGTCTCCTGTTGAATTTTTTCGATCGTAATAAATTTTGGCTTGTCAGGTTTAGAAAGAATAACCTTAAGAGCTTCCTCTGCCAAGGAAATATCGATTTTTCTGTTAGTCAGAGAAGAATAAGCAATAACACGAATAAAAGCGCCTTCCAATTCTCGAATATTTGTTACAATATTATTGGCAATATAGAGCATAACATCATCATCAATACTGATTTTTTCCGAAAATGATTTTTTTCTCAAAATAGCAATTCTTGTCTCTAAATCGGGAGATTGGATATCAGTAATTAAACCCCATTCAAAACGCGAACGAAGACGGTCTTCTAAAGTAGGGATTTCTTTTGGAGGTCTGTCGCTGGAAATAATAATTTGTTTATTGTTTTCGTGTAAGGAATTAAAAGTATGAAAAAACTCTTCCTGAGTTTGTTCTTTACCCGCCAAAAATTGAATATCATCGATGAGCAAAACATCAATATTTCTGTATTTATTCCGGAAATTCACAGTTTTATTGTCTCTGATGGAATTAATAAATTCATTAGTAAATTTTTCTGAGGAGATATAGAGAACCCGATAAGCAGGAGTGCTTTCCAGAACATGATGACCGATGGCATGCATTAGATGTGTTTTGCCAAGTCCTACACCACCGTAAATAAAAAGAGGGTTATATGCCCTGGAAGGCGCTTCAGAAACAGCCAGGGAAGCAGCATGAGCAAAACGATTGCTCAGACCAATAACAAAAGTATCGAATGTATATTTTGGATTAAGCCAAGAAGAAGCATCAAAAATTTTATTTTCGCTTTTTTGAAGTTGTTGCAGAGAGATATCTTGTGAAGATGTATCAAAACTTTCATCTTCATTGATCCGCGGTGTTGTGAAGTGAATCTGATAAGTTTTATTTGAAACATCTTTTAATGCTTCGCCGATTAGACTGGCATAACGGCCTTGTAACCAATCCCGCGTAAAATCATTAGGAACACTGATAACTAAAGTGTCATTGGTAAGCGATACCGGACGAGTAGTTTTTAACCAAGTTTCAAAACTAGGCTTGGTCAATTTTTGTTCAATTTTATTAAGGGTGGCCTGCCAAATATCCAGCAGCTCTTGTTCCATGAGCGAACCTCCTAAAAACCATGTTAAGACAAGAGTAAGGGGGTATCCCCCCTACAATCGCAATGCAGGAAAAAAAAGATAACTTTCTTACTCAAAAAAAGCCGGAAATATTTAAACACAGGGTTAAATCCATTATTTTAAGGGAAAAACACAGTTGTCCACAAAATTTTAAACTTATCCACAAAAATTGTGTATAAAAAGATGAAGCGGCTTGGCAAGCACTTTAGGTTATGATTAATTATAAACTTATACACAAATTGAACAAACGGTTGTTCTCCTTAAAGTGTTTCAGAATAACTCCGATATGTAGAAAAATTTGAAAGTAAAACCAACACCATCTTAACAAAATCTGCCGCATACTTCAATAGCGATTGTGGATAGATGACTACAAGGCAAGCAACATAAGGGTTTCTTTAAATGAGCAGATATTGACATTAAATATTGAAAAAGTTATAATCTGTTTGAAATAGGCAACGGGAGTAAAAAGAGAGTCTTTAAGGCGGGAGGTGTTACGGAATTGAAACGGACATATCAGCCGAAAGTTAGAAAAAGAAAGCGGATTCACGGTTTTCTTAGTCGCATGTCCACAGCGGCAGGGCGGTTAGTGATAAAAAGAAGAAGGGCAAAAGGTCGCAAAAAATTGTCTGCATAGCTTTCAAAAAATTTTGAAGGCGAGATTGTGTAAATGAAAAAAGGAAGATTGACGAAAAACTGTGAATACCGGCAAGTTTTTGCTTGCGGTGCGTCTGTGGCAACTCGTGGGCTGGTGTTGTATAGAGTGGAAAACGGTCAGATTGAAAATCGGGCCGGATTTGTCGTCAGTAAAAAAAACGGCAACGCTGTGACACGTAACCGCATTAAGAGGCTGTTTAAAGAAGCGTATCGTTATTATGCGAGTGAGTTAACCAAAGGTTATGACTTAGTCTTTATCGCCAGAGCACCGGCAGCAACATTTGATTTTACGCAGGCCGCCACCGAGATGGAACGCATTTTGAAAAGGGGCGGCCTTTTTAAAGTTGTTTCAGGAAAAAAATCCGGCTAAGAACAAAAGGTGAGTTAATGAAATACTTTCTGATCTTTGTGGTATGTTTTTATAGAAAGTTTATTTCTCCGTTAAAAAGAACAAGTTGTCGTTTTTATCCGACCTGTTCCCAATATGCCCTTGATGCCTTGGAGCGTTACGGTGCTATTAGCGGAACGTGGATGGGACTTAAAAGAATCTGTCGTTGCCATCCGTTCCATCCCGGCGGTTACGACCCGGTAGAATGACTTGATTTAGAGGGGGATCATTGATGATAACCGCCATAGGAGATATTTTAAATCAGATATTGTTGACTTTTGATCGTTTTACCGGAAATTATGCGCTGGCAATTGTCTTGCTTACACTGCTTGTTAGGCTGGTTACTTGGCCATTAACGAATAAGCAATTGGTCTCTGCGAAAGCTGTGCAAGAACTGCAGCCGGAAATCAAAAAATTGCAGGAGAAATATAAGAACGATAAGGAAAAATTGAATGCGGAAACAATGGAGTTGTGGAAGAAGCATAAGGTGAATCCTGCAGCCGGTTGTCTGCCGCTATTGATTCAGATGCCTATTCTTTGGGCAATGTTTAATGTTTTGAGGGAGCCTCCGTTGGAAGTGCAGAATTTTATTTTGTTTGGCGTTGATATGCGGCTTTCTGTTAACGATCTGCAGGCCGCCGGTTTAACGTTCTCGTTAGCAGCACTAGGTTATTATTTGCTTGTAGCTCTTTCAGGAGCAACTACATATGTTCAGCAGAAAATGATGATGACCGACAAGTCGCAACAAGCTTTGTTGATTTTTATGCCGATAATGTTATTATATTTTAGCCTGCAGTTTCCAGCCGGACTGGTTCTTTACTGGGTAGTTAACAATGTACTATCGATTGTGCATCATTTTCTGATTAACAGACACCCAGCGAAGGGAGCGGTAACTGAAAAATGAGAGTGATGGAAGCAGCAGGGAAGACTGTTGAAGAAGCAACCCAAAAGGCACTGGCGGCATTAAATCTTCCCCTGGAAGATGTGTCGGTAGAGGTTTTAGCTGAGGCAAGCAGCGGTCTTTTTGGACTATTTGGCTCAAAATTTGCCAAGGTGCGTGTTTCTGAAAAAGTAACTCCAGATAAATATATGAGTGAGTTTTTAGCAGGTATTTTGCGACATATGGATATCAGCGGCGATGTGGACACGAAAAGAGAAGCAGATATTTTGAAAATGAATGTCAGCGGCAGTAAGATGGGAATACTAATCGGAAAGCGCGGTCAAACGCTTAATGCCTTACAATATCTCCTGAATGTAGCTTATCACCGCCGTTTTGCCGGGGACGATTGCCGTATAGTGCTCGATGTGGAAGACTATCGCTTAAAGCGAGAGGAAACGCTGCGAATGCTGGCTATGAATTTGGCTAAAAAAGCGACGCGTTACCGTCAGGAAGTGGTGCTTGAGCCTATGACTGCACAGGAAAGGCGTATTATTCATACAGCACTGCAGGACAACGCGGCTGTTTCCACCTTTAGTCAGGGTGAGGAACCTTTTCGTAAAGTAGTGATAGCTCCTAAAAAATAATAAAAACATAAAAACCGCTGCCTGAGGCTGCGGTTTTTTTAAGAGGTGGTTTTATGTCAGAAGAGACAATTGCCGCTATTGCCACTTCTCCCGGAGAAGGCGGGATCGGCATCGTCCGGATCAGCGGTTCTGCAGCCTACGCTATCGGGCTGTCTCTTTTTCGTTTTGGCAGGAAGGTTGCCAAACCAAAATCACATCGGCTTTATTATGGTCATGTAGTTAATCCCGCAGACGGAAGCGCAGTTGATGAGGCGCTGATTGCTTTCATGCAGGCACCGCATACTTATACCCGGGAGGATGTGGTGGAAATCAACTGCCACGGCGGAATTATGCCGCTTGCAAAGACATTGGAATTAGTTTTGGCAGCAGGTGCTCGTCCGGCACAGCCAGGCGAGTTTACCAAGCGCGCTTTTCTTAACGGTCGGATTGATTTGGCGCAAGCAGAAGCTGTTATTCAGATTATCCGTGCTAAAACAGAGCAGGCTTTAGAACTGAGCTTGGCACAGTTGCAGGGCCGCCTTTCAGGCCAAGTTCGAGCAGTCCGTCAATCGCTTTTAATGCTGCTCTCCCATTTGGAGGCTGCTATTGACTTTCCGGAGCATCATGATGTGGAGGAGTTGACTCTCGTGGAATTGCGCGGCGGGACAGCAAGAGCTTTGGCAGAGACAAAAGCGTTATTACAGACGGCAGATCAAGGACGGATTATGCGGGAAGGAGTGCGCACCGCTATAATCGGCAGGCCAAATGTGGGCAAAAGTTCACTTTTAAATGCCTTGTTAGGTGAGCAACGTGCAATTGTAACCGCCTTTCCCGGCACCACCCGCGATATTTTGGAGGAGAGTATCAATTTAGGCGGTGTGGCATTGACTATTGTCGATACCGCTGGGATTAGAGAAGCGGCGGATGAGGCGGAAAAAATCGGAGTGGAGAGGGCAAAAGACGCACTAGTGAATGCCGACTTAATTTTATATGTTCTTGATTTGTCTGCGGAAATCAATTCGAAAGAGTGGGAAATATTGGCTTCAATGCGGGATAAACCCTGTATTCTTATCGGCAATAAGACAGACTTAGTAGTCGACGCCCAAGCTGCTGCAAGCAGACTTGCGGAAGAATTGCCTTCATTTCCCTTTGTGCCGATGTCCCTTTTGGAGGGCAAAGGGTTAGAGCTGCTGGAGCAGACGATTATTTCTTTGGTTTTTCAGGGCTCTGTTAAGCCTCCGCAATCTGTCATGGTGACAACCGCAAGGCACAAGGATGCGCTAAGGCGAGCAAGCCAAGCCTTAGAGGAACTATTGGCAGCCTTGGCGGCAGGATACGCCTCCGATTTGCTTGCTATCGATTTGCTTGCCGCTGTGGAAGCCTTGGGCGAAATTACCGGAGAGACTGTGGCTGCCGATTTAGCTGAAGAAATTTTTCGCAATTTTTGTATCGGGAAGTAATCAAGGTTGGAGTGAATGACTATGACTTATTTGGGCGGAGAGTATGACGTTATTGTTATTGGCGCAGGCCATGCAGGCTGTGAAGCAGCTTTGGCTGCAGCCCGGATGGGTTGTAATACATTGCTTTTGACTATCAATCTGGATGCGGTAGCTTTGATGCCATGCAACCCGGCTATCGGCGGGCCTGCCAAGGGTCACTTAGTTCGGGAAATAGACGCTTTGGGCGGACAAATGGGCAGAACGATCGATCAGACAAAAATTCAGATTCGTATGCTAAATACTGCTAAAGGACCGGCAGTCTATGCGTTGCGGGCACAAGCCGACAAGTGGCTCTATCAGCAAACTATGCGTCAGGTGCTGGAAGAAACGGCCAATTTGCATTTGCAGCAGGCAATGGTGGAGAGCTTACAAGTCAAAGGAGGCCGTGTTTGCGGTGTAGTGACACAAAACGGTGCTTCCTACCAAGCCGGTGCAGTAGTGCTAACGGCAGGTACTTATCTCTGCGGCAGCATTATTCTGGGCAATGTGCAGTATGCCGGAGGGCCAAACGGCCAGCAGGCAAGCAATCGACTGTCTGCTAATTTGCAGCAGTTGGGGCTGGAATTAATGCGATTTAAAACCGGGACACCGCCGCGTGTTCACAGAGATACTATTGATTTTTCCAGGACAAGTATTCAGCCTGGTGACGAGGAGGCGCTCTTTTTTTCTTTTACAGAAAAGGCGCCAAAAACAGAGCAACTCCCTTGTTGGCTAACTCATACTACGGCAGAGACACATGCCGTAATCAAGGAAAATCTCCACCGTTCGCCGCTTTATGGCGGAGAAATCAAAGGTATAGGGCCTCGCTATTGCCCTTCGATCGAAGATAAGGTAGTTCGCTTTAGCCAGCGATCTTCACACCAGGTTTTTTTAGAACCTGAGGGACGCAATACCGCCGAATATTATGTCCAAGGCATGTCCACCAGCCTGCCGGAAGATGTGCAACTAAAGATGTTGCGTACTATCCCGGGACTGGAACGGGTGATGATGATGAGACCGGGTTATGCAATTGAATATGATTGCCTAAATCCATTGCAGCTTAGCTCTACCCTTGAAGTAAAGGAGGTGGGCGGACTTTTTAGCGCAGGGCAGATTAACGGTTCTTCGGGTTATGAGGAAGCTGCGGCGCAAGGGATTGTGGCCGGCATTAATGCCGCTTTGCTTGTTTTGGGCAGAGAACCATTGATGCTCGACCGCTCAGAAGCTTATATCGGCGTACTGGTTGATGATTTGGTAACAAAAGGAACTCTTGAGCCATACCGGATCATGACTTCCAGAGCTGAATACCGCCTGCTTTTGCGTCAAGATAATGCAGATTTGCGACTTACCCCTTTAGGCTACAGAGTCGGCCTGATTTCAGCGGAGCGATACCTTCGCTTTGAACAAAAATATCAGGCTGTGGAGGCGGAAAAGGAGCGCTTAGCCAAAGTGAATATCACCGGGAATCAGCGGATAAACAACATTTTAGCTTCCTTAGGCAGCAGTCCATTGAGCGGCTCTGCCTCAGCCGGCCAGCTCTTAAGGCGTCCGGAAATGACATACGAAAAACTACTGTTGTTGTTACAGGAAAGTTGCCGCTTATCGCGGGAAGTAACTGAGCAAGTGGAGATCCAGCTAAAATATGAAGGGTATATCTTGAAACAGCAACAACAAATTGAAAGATACAGGAAGATGGAAAATAAACTGCTGCCTGACGACGGCTCTTATTGCAAGCTGGAGGCTCTTTCCCGTGAAGCCGCAGAAAAACTGGCGAAAATAAGGCCTCGCTCTTTGGGTCAAGCGAGCCGTATTTCTGGCGTCTCACCGGCGGATATTGCCGTTTTGCTTGTCTGGCTCGAGCAGCGACGCCGCAAAGGAGAGCTGAGCAATGGAAAATGAGCTGGCCGAATATCTTTTAGCCAGAGGTATTAGCTTGCCTGTTGAGGCAGCTCCGCTCTTTGACAGCTATTATGAACTTTTACTTAGCGCCAATGAAAGGATCAATTTGACTGGCATTACCGAGCGCCAGGAAGTGTTGATTAAGCATTTTCTTGATTCTTTAGAGTTGCTTGCTTGGCAAAGAGAGTTGATTGGACCTCTCCTTGATGTGGGCAGTGGCGCAGGCTTGCCCGGCTTGCCGTTGAAAATTGTCTGCCCTGAACTCTCCTTGACGCTTCTTGATTCTTCGCGTAAGCGGGTGGGCTTTTTGCAGGAAACCGCCCGAGAGCTGGGGCTGAGGCAGGTGACCGCTTTACACGGACGGGCTGAAGATTTCAGCCGTAATCAACTTTATCGTGAGCAATTTCCTTTGGTTGTTTCACGTGCTGTTGCCAAACTTAATGTATTATGTGAACTTTGCTTGCCCTTTGTAGCGCCCGGCGGATATTTTGTCGCCTATAAGGGTCCAGACGGGACAACAGAGTTGTCTACTGCTCAGGCAGCAATTTTAGAGCTGGGGGGTCGGGATGAGTTAGTTTGGCCATATGCTCTCCCCTTAAACATGGGTCAGCGTTTGCTAATCATAATTAAAAAAGAGAGAACGACACCTGCAAAATACCCGCGCAAAGCAGGGATTCCGGAGAAGAGACCTCTTTGACGACCACCCCGGCGCTTTGCGCCACCCCTCCTCAGGAGGGGAATTCCCCTCTGCTTTGCTTTCAAACTGTGCATCCCAATTCCCCTCCCTTGGAGGGGTGCCCGTCAGGGCGGGGTGGTTGCCTTCCCCTGGAGGAGCCCCGCCCCTGGCCCTGCTTCTCAGATAAGACCGTCCTTGTGGACGTCTTTTTTTGTGGGCAGAAAAATATTGGCAGGATATTCCATTTCAATGTCGAAAAATTCAAAAGGCGCCTACAATATTTATGGGGGGAAAAGCATGGGAGATGACCTAAAAACTCTGATTGATATTGAAAGCAGAGAAGGTGAACAGGGAGAAATCCATTACATTTCCATAAAAAATATTCGACCAAATCCATATCAGCCCAGGAAACATATTGACTTGGAAAAAGTTCAGGAGTTAGCCCAATCGGTGAAAACGTATGGACTTTTGCAGCCTGTGATTGTGAGAGAAAACAAGTGGCAGGACTACGAACTAGTGGCAGGCCATCGTCGGCTGATGGCCTGCCAGATTTTAGGTTGGAGTGAAGTGCCTGCTATTGTAAAACGATTATCAAACAGCGGCATGGCTACTGTGGCATTGATTGAAAATTTGCAGCGAGAAAACCTTACCTTTTTGGAGGAAGCGCAGGCTTATGATAAGTTTTTGCAGGAGTTCAAACCGAAAGTTACGCAGGAAGTGTTGGCGCAGCGTTTGGGCAAGTCACAATCTACCATCGCCAATAAGTTGAGGCTGTTAAAACTGCCGGAACAGGTTAAAGAGAAATTGATTGCCGAGGAAGTGACAGAACGCCATGCCAGGGCATTGCTCAAGTTGCCGGATGAGCATGCGCAGTTGCGTGTGCTTCAGGAAGTGATTAATTTGCAGTATACCGTCCAACAGACCGAAAAGCGGGTGGCAGAATATCTGCTTAAGTTAAATACTCCGCCCAGCAAGGAAAGGCGAAAAGTGATTATTCAGGACATCCGTATTTTCCTTAATACCGTTCGGCAGGCCGCCTCCATCTTAGAGGCGGGAGGGGTAGATATTAAAATTAAAGAGCAGGATCTGGGCGAAAATATCGAAATAGTTATTAGCATGCCCAAGCAGAAAAGGAGAAGCGAAAAAATACTCGGCGCCCCAGCCAAGGCTGTAACCAGTTAAGCGCTTATTTCCCAGGCAATAACAGCGCTCTGTTTCGACAATGTTCGCCGTCTGAAAAACAAAAAAATCATTTTACGGCAGGAGACGGCAGCAAATGCGCGAATACCTTAGTGTATTGCACAGAAACGGGGTGGAAAGATGGCTCGTGTTATTGCGGTTGCAAATCAAAAAGGAGGCGTCGGCAAGACGACCACCTCCGTCAATCTCAGTGCTTGTTTGGCAGCGGTTGGCAAATCGGTTCTCCTTTTGGATATCGACCCGCAAGGAAATGCAACTAGCGGAATCGGGCTGGAGAAAAAGAATATCAAAATGTGTATTTATGATGCGTTGATCAATGACATTCCTCTTAAGAAAATTATTCTCAAGCCGCCCCTGGACAAGGTGGATGTCGTGCCTGCTACTATTCAATTGGCGGGAGCTGAAATTGAGCTTGTTCCTACGATGTCCCGGGAGGTGCGGTTGCGTCGCGTTTTAGAAGAGATTAGGGAGAATTATGATTATGTAATCATCGACTGTCCGCCTTCGCTTGGGCTGTTAACGATTAACGCGCTCACTGCCGCAGACAGCGTTTTAGTGCCCATCCAGTGTGAATACTATGCCTTAGAAGGTCTTAGCCAATTGACAAACACTGTTAAACTGGTGCAAAGGCATTTAAACAGCCAGTTAGACTACGAAGGCGTTTTGCTTACCATGTATGATGCTCGCACTAATCTGGCAGCTCAGGTGGCGGAGGAAGTACATAAATATTTTGGCAGTAAAGTATTTAAGGCGGTGATTCCGCGCAATGTGCGGCTTAGCGAGGCTCCAAGCCATGGGCAACCAATTATCAGTTATGACGAGCGCTCCAAAGGGGCGGAAATGTATATCCAGTTGGCAAAGGAAGTGATCGCAAATGGTCAGGAAACGGCTGGGTAAAGGGCTGCAGGCGCTAATTCCTGAAATTGAAGACGCACCAATTGCGGAGGCGCTGGAACTTCCGCTGGCGCAAATCCAACCTAACCCGTACCAGCCACGCAAGAGATTTAACGAGGATAAATTGGCTGAACTGGCCAAGTCAGTCGAGCAGCACGGAATCTTGCAGCCGCTGATAGTCCGCCCTGCGGGTCAGGGTTTTGAGTTGGTTGCCGGTGAAAGGCGACTGCGAGCAGCAGGAATCGCCGGGTTGGAGCAGGTGCCCGTTGTGGTAAAGTTGCTCTCAGATCGTGAAATGATGGAGATGGCTTTGATTGAAAACCTGCAGCGGGAAGACTTAAATCCGCTGGAAGAAGCCGAAGCTTATAAGAGGCTGCAGGATGAATATGGTTACACTCAAGAGCAATTGGCTGAGAAGATTGGGAAAAGCCGTTCAGCGGTGGCAAACACTTTGCGGTTGCTTACGTTGCACACCGACGTTAGGCGCGAGGTAGCAAACGGGCGACTTAGCGAGGGGCATGCCCGGGCGATTCTTGCTCTCTCTCTGGAGAAACAGGCAGATGCAGCAAGAAAAGCAATTGAACTGGGGTTGTCCGTCCGGGAAACAGAGAGGTTGGCGAACCAGCTGCCGAAAACCGGAGGCGAGCGGGAAAGAAAGCCGGACAAAGACGTTTATCTTGTTGACTTGGAAGAGCGGTTGCGCCGAATGTGCGGCACGGCTGTGCATGTAAGGATGCTTGGCAAGAGCGGAGGGAAGCTGGAGATTCAGTTTCATGATTTGGATGAGCTGGAGAGATTGTGTGAGCTGTTGTTTTGAAATTGTTTCACGTGAAACATCGAAAGCTATTGTTTCACGTGAAACAATATTTTGCTAGAGAGGTGCAGCAATGGATGTATCATGGAGTTACGCGCTTCTGGGCACAGCGGTGAACGGAGCCGCCATTGTGACTGGGGGTGCGCTTGGCGTTTTGTTTGGCAATCGTATTTCTGAGCGCATAAAGCAGCGCGTGCTCCAGGGGATTGCCTTGGCAGTTTTACTGATTGGAATTAAAATGGCGCTTGAGACGCAAAGCATGTTAGTGGTAGTGCTTAGTATGGTGATTGGCGGGATTATGGGTGAGCTGCTGGGCATTGATGCTTGGCTGAGAAGAATAGGAGATTGGCTGGAATCACAAGTGTCCCAAAGCGGCTCGGGCGTAGCTAAGGCTTTCGTTTTTGCCACACTCCTTTATGGCGTAGGTTCAATGGCAGTGATGGGAGCATTGGAGAGCGGTTTATTAGGCCGGCATCAAATACTTTATGTCAAGGCAATTCTTGACGGTACTACCAGCGTTGCCTTGGCAGCCTCCATGGGAATAGGAGTCAGTCTTTCGGCTGTGCCGATAGTTCTTTATCAAGGGGCAATTGCCTTGGCCGCCGGCACATTGCAACCTTTTTTGGGGGCAAATGTAGTTGGCGAGTTATCCGGAGTTGGCGGACTGCTGATTATGGCTGTCGGGTTAAATATGTTGGAATTACAGGAAATTAAGGTGGCTAATTTTTTGCCTGCCTTTGTGGTGGTGCTGGTCTGGGTAGGAGTTCTGCCCACGCTCATATAAATATGCGGTTATGGGGGTACGGTGATGGAAGGGTCTTATCAATTAAGTTTCTTTGTTGCGATCGCAGCCTTGTTAATTATTTGTCTAATTTTATACTGCAAGCTGGCCTATCTTACTAAAAGATATAAGCTTTTTATGCAAGGGAGCAGCGGACTAAGCTTAGAAGCTAGTCTGGAGAGTTTGCATGCTGAGATAAAGGCGATGAACAAAGAAATAGCCGCAAGTCAGGAGCAAATCCAACAATTAGCAAAGGTGCTGGACACTGCCACAAGAGGCGTTGGTGTAGTGCGCTTTAACGCTTTTCAGGAAACCGGCAGCGATCTAAGTTTTGCCGTTGCCTTTTTGGATGCCGACAAAAATGGTGTGGTAATCAGCAGTATCTACGGTCGTGAGGAATCACGGACATACGCAAAGCCCTTAGAAGGCGGGCAATCGGCTTATCACTTGGGGAGCGAAGAGCAGGAAGCTATTAACATTGCAAGCATGGCGCTTCAGCCTGTCTTTGCCGACACAGGGAGAAAAGAAAAAAGATGAATAACGCCGGCTTCACAGAGTATGGCAGCAGCATGACGCCGACGAAAGAACTCCTTTATTTCATCGTAAATCCGGCTGCTAACAACGGAAGAGCGCAAGAAACATGGACAGCATTGGCATCGTGGCTTAGTTCTGAGAAGATTCCGTGCCGAGTTGCGTTCAGTCAAGATGGCGATGATATTGAGCGGCTTTCACGCCTGGCGGCGGCAGAAGCTGGTGCCGTCGTTGCGGGAGTTGGCGGAGACGGGACGCTTTCTCGGATTGCAGACGCGTTGGTGGGGACGGAAGCTATTTTAGGCATTATTCCAGCAGGTACAGGAAATGATTTTGCTCGCAGTTTCAGAATTCCTGTAAACCCTGCCGAGGCTTGTGCCGTTTTGCTTCAGGGTCTGACTGTGCCGATAGATGTGGGGCGGATGAACGGGCGGATGTTTCTTAATGTGGTGGGTGCGGGGCTGGATGCGGCAGTAGTCGTGGATGCTAACCGTTTATTTAAAAAATTTGCCGGCTCACTAGGATATTTTCTTTCTCTACTTAAGCAGCTTGTTTTTTTTCAGCCGACGGAGATGGAAATTCGACTCGATAATAATATTTTTAAGACAAAAGCATGGTTTGTGACGGTCGCTAATGCAAGCTATTATGGCAGTGGCATGAAGGTGGCGCCCATGGCAGATCCTCAGGATGGATTGGCTGATGTGATTCTTGTGGAAAATCTTCATCGGCTCCAATTTTTAAGCTTGTTTCCTTTGGTTTATAGTGGCAGGCATATAACTCACTCCGCAGTAAAACTGTTTCGGAGCACGCAGGTAACCGTAATCAGCGAGAAACCGCTTTTTGTCCATGCAGATGGTGATTTGTACGGAACAACACCGTTAACTATTATGATGGAAAGGCATGCCGTTAAATTGAAAGTGCCAAAACAGACAATATAAGTAAACTACTGATCAACCCGCGTCATTTCAGTGAAGTCCACTTTCCTTTTGTAAGAGGGTGAGGGGGCGGGCAAGGGTGAAGTCCCTCTGCTCTTGGGAGAGGGTTAGGGTGATGGCAAGGCTACGCACAGAACCCTCTCCACCCTTTGGGGGGAGAGGGCTAGGGTGAGGCTGCGCTTAAAACCCTCTCCACCCCTTGGGGGGAGAGGGCTAGGGTGAGGGGGGGTCTTTTAGAAGTTGCAGCCTTGCCCGGTTGCTCTGCTCGCACGTTTTCGCATCTACGAACCGTCATTCTTTACTAACATGCCAAAACCTCCTGGCAGAATGCATGTGAATCGTCGGTCGTCAGTCCAAATTCCCCTCCCTTGGAGGGGTGGTGCGCAGCACCGGGGTGGTTTTTGCCGGGGTGGTTCTTAACCCGCTCATGCTCCACTTCCTCCAAAAAACTAATCGACGAGAACCGTCCCTGCGGTCGTGAGCCGTCCTTTTATTGTGTCAGGACGGCTTTCTTCGATGCTAAAGTAAAGGGAACTGGTTATTGTTTCGGCTAAATGCATTACCAGGCTTAGGCGGGTGTTTTGCAGGACGAAATATTCGAGAAAGCCGCCAACGTTTACAATGCCACTGATATAGATATTCCCAACGCTCGGCAAGTCTTTGTTAACTCCAGCGCCGGGACGTAGTGAACCTGTGCCAATATCGATCGCTCCGACGCTTTCCGGGCGGCCAAGACAGGCGTCTACAGCAATAATATAGGGACGGCTAAAGTCTCTTTCGAGTTTCTCTATGGTTGCCGGTAAGTTAACGGCATGGACCGGTTCATCAAGCGTGCCGTAGACAAAAACCTTGTTAGGCTGCAGTCGGCTGAGTTTTGAGCCAATCAGCGGCCCCAAGGCATCGCCGGTAGAGCGATCTGTGCCGATACAGAGAACCACAAGCTGATCTTCATCAATTTGATAGCTTTCCCGCATAAGGCGTTGCAGAGTTTCCTTGATTTTGCGAACGGCGAACGGATCGGAGCTTGCGACGCGAGATGTGTTTTTTCCCCCGCTTGAAAAGAGCTTTCTGAAGCTGGACATATTGAACCTCCGCTAAGAATAATTATGCCATAGTATACTAACTTTATCTTCGCATTATGTGTTGCAGAGGAAAGTCAAGTGGATTAAGTGATTAGCCAAGGATGTGGCAACAAAATCAGCAGGAGGAATTTTCATGTCCTGGGTTGACCTTGCTGCGCTGATAATCATACTCTGGTCTGTTGCTAACGGATATCTGCTTGGGATCAGACAGATGGGCTTCTGGTTTTGCGGCTTGGTCATCGCGTTACTCGCAGCGCTTACTTTACAAAAACCATTTTCCATGTACTTGAGCTTAGAATGGCAAGCGGAGAGATATTTTGTCTGGTTGGTTTCTCGTCATGTGGGTGAGCTTTTAAATGTGGGTGCAACCAGTTCTTTCAATCTTCAGCTGCCGTCCCTGGCCGGCACTGTGATGCAACGCCTGGCAGAAGAGTCGCAAGTCTCAGCCGTTTTCAGCCAGACGGCAGCTTCTCAGGTGGTGGGGGAAATGATTATGCGAGTTTCAGTCGTGATTTTCTTTTTTTATATAATGGCAATCGCTTTCTCTTTAATTTTAAAGGTTAGGTACAAACAACACAAAAGCAAAAATATCCCTGAATTGCAGCGCTTTTTTGGAATGGCAATTGGATTGGTCTGCGGGCTGCTCCTTTCTTTGCTCTCTTGTCTGCTCTTAGATACGCTTTCAATCTTTGCGGCAAGCGATTTTATTGAGCAAGATCTCAGCGGATCCTACCTGTATCTGATTACATACTATTTTTTGCAGTTTATCCTTTAGGAACGGGAATGGGTGCTCAGGGCCGGCAGGCCCGCCGAAGGGGCGGCAGCCCCTAGCGGAATAAAAAAGACGCGTCAGTTGATAGAAAGCACGAAGCGTCTTTTTTATTGTGTATAATGCAGGAGTTTCCCAGTCTTGGGCAGAATAGGGTAGAGTCAAAATATTCAGAAACTATACAAGGAGGAACAGTTAGATGCGGATCATTTTGCTGGGACCGCCTGGCGCCGGAAAAGGGACACAAGGAGAACGATTGGTTAAAAAGTATAACATACCTCACATCTCCACCGGGGATATTTTTCGGGCTGCTATTAAAGAGGGCACGGAAATGGGTCTGAAAGCTAAAGAATACATGGATAAGGGAGCATTGGTTCCTGACGAGGTTGTAGTGGGAATTGTTCGGGAGCGGCTTACTCAAGAGGATTGCGGCGGTGGGTATTTGCTGGACGGCTTCCCCCGTACGCTGGCACAGGCTGAAGCCTTGGATGTTGCTCTGCAGGAAATGGGCACACCCTTGACAGGTGTGGTTAATGTGGATGTAGATCAGGAAGAATTGCTGGAGCGCTTAACAGGCAGACGCGTCTGCAAAGGTTGCGGATCGTCCTATCATGTCAAATTTAACATGCCAAAGGTAAGAAATGTTTGTGATAAGTGCGGGGCTGAGTTGTATCAGCGCACAGACGATACTGTGGAGACTGTTAAGCAGCGTCTGGAAGTATATAGAAATCAGACGTCCCCGTTGATTGACTATTATCAGCAAAAAGGGATACTTTATACCGTAGACGGTTCTCGCGACATTGATGATGTTTTTGGTGAAATTGTTGCTATTTTGGAGGCTAAACAGTAAAGATAATTCGTTAAACAGGGAGATGGCATGGTTCAAGAATTGCAACAGATGAACTTCTCTCGTGCTGCGGCTGAACAATTTCTGCTGCCGCTTGCTCTTTCTTGGGGAGCAAGAATTTTTGCCGTGCTGCTAATTATTGTTCTTGCCCGCATTGCTCTGAATTTTGGCTATGCCTTCATAGAAAAATTGCTTACCCCCTCACTAATGATTCAGAAAGGCAAGGCAAAAACACTTGTGCCCTTGCTTAAATCTGTTTGGCGATATACCGTTTATGCGGTGACTGCGGTAACAGTGGTAAGTCGTTTGCAGATTATGGATATCGGCCCTATTTTGGCAGGAGCGGGGATTGTTGGTTTGGCTGTAGGTTTTGGCGCGCAAAATTTAGTCAGGGATGTTATTTCCGGCTTTTTCCTGATGTTGGAAGATCAGTTTTCCGTGGGTGATTTTATAACTGTCGGTTCTTTTAGCGGGGAAGTGGAAGAGTTGGGACTGCGGATCACTAAAATACGTGACTTCAGCGGCGAGATTCACATTATACCTAACGGTAAAATCGAAGCGGTTACTAATAAGACGCGCGGCAAGATGCGTGCCATGGTTGATGTGAGGGTTTCACATGAGGAAGATGTGGACAAAGTTCTTGCTCTTCTTGAAGATTTGATGCAGCAATATGCACAAGGTGAGCCTAATGTGGTGGAGGGGCCTACAGTATTGGGTGTGACAGATCTAGCCGATGCTTTTGTGCAAGTTAGCATTATCGCCTACACTGTGGCAATGAAGCAGTGGCAAGTCGAACGGGATATACGCCGGGTCATCAAAAAGAAATTTGCTGAAGAAGGCATTGAAATTGCCTGCCAGCAGAGGGGCGGTTATTCTGTAACAACAAGGGGGAGCATTTAGTTGGCTGATTTTGCCGTTGGACAGAAAGTCCGGATGAAAAAGCCGCATCCCTGCGGCAGTGATCTTTGGGAGGTTGTCCGGATCGGCATGGATTTCCGCATTAAATGTGTTAAGTGCGGGCGAAGCTTAATGCTCCCTCGCGCTAAGTTTGAAAAAGGCGTGCGGGAAATAGTTAAGACGACGGTAACGGGTTAACTTGTGTTTGCATGACAGGCTGCTGTTTTCAGGCCCGGTTAGAGTTTTCCGTTCACTTAGAGTTTTTCCGGGCTTGTAAAGGCTGGCTGATTATGGTACTATGTAGGATGTACTTCCCTGCTTCCGTATTTGACGGAGGCCATAGACCATAGGGAGGAGGTGAATAGGCCATGATAAAATACGAAACCATGTTCATTTTGAGGCCCGAGCTGGAAAGTGAAGCATATGACGCATTGGTGGAAAAATTTAAAGGCATTATCGAAGCACAAAATGGCGTAGTGACAAACGTTAATCGCATGGGACGTCGTAAGTTGGCCTATGAGGTAATGAAGAAGTTTCGTGAAGGGTATTATGTGCTCTTCAATTATTCTGCTGAAGCAGGTGTAACTGCAGAGCTCGAACGAAACTTTAAAATTTCTGACGATGTGATTCGTTACCTCATTGTTAAAGAAGGAGAATGAGCTTGTGGGTGGTGAAATGAAGTGCTTAACCGCATCGTGCTTATCGGCCGCTTAACAAAGGATCCCGAACTTAAATACACGCCGGCAAAAGGTACTGCTGTTGCTACTTTTACGCTGGCTGTCAATCGGCGGTTCTCTCAGCAGGGGCAGCAAAGGGAAGCAGATTTTGTTCCAATTGTTGTCTGGCAGGCTCAGGCGGAAAACTGCGCCAAGTTTCTAGGGAAGGGAAGTCTGGTGGCAGTAGAAGGTAGGCTGCAGATCCGTTCTTATGAAGATCGGGAGGGACAACGCCGGACGGCCACTGAAGTTGTGGCCGACAGTGTGCAGTTCTTGGATAGCAGGGAAAAGCGCTCGTTTGATCAGACGCCTGCATTTGAGGGTTCTATGCCCAGCGAAGAAGAAATCCCTTTTTAACTTGAACAATAACGACGCTCGAGGGCGTTGAATTTTACTTCCGGCAGAGGAGGTTTTTGTATGCGTAAAGATCGTGGTCGAAGAGGTAAACGCAAAGTTTGTAACTTTTGCGTTGATAAAGCCGAATCTATTGATTACAAAGTGATCAGCAAGATGGCTCGCTTTATTACAGAGCGGGGGAAAATTTTGCCTCGTCGGATTTCCGGCAATTGTGCCAAGCATCAGCGCCAGCTGACTATTGCTATTAAAAGAGCCCGTAATATCGCACTCCTGCCTTACAGCGCAGAGTAACAATATAATAATAAAGGCGCCCGTTAGGGGCGCTTTATTATTGTTATTCGTAGGAAATTATGACTCAAACTATTAAAATTAGCAAAAGAAAGCCGACATGCGCAGGCAGGAAATTGTTGACGGCTTGCAGAACAAAATAAGAGTTAGCTGGCATGATTTGTGCGTAGGGCTGAATGAGGAGGTTTTCCTAGTGAAAGTGATCTTGTTGCAGGATGTAAAAGCATTGGGCAAGACGGGTGAAATCAAAGAAGTGGCTGAAGGTTATGCTCGCAATTTTTTGCTGCCGCGCGGTTTAGCAGTGGAGGCAAGCGTAGGGCATTTAAAACAGCACAAACAACAAGCGGAGCTTGCAGCCGGCAAAAAAGCAAAGGTGTTGGCTGCCGCTCAGGCGGTTGCTGCGAAAATGGCTGGAATCAAAGTGGAAATTGCAGTGCAAGCAGGAGAAGGCGGTCGACTTTTTGGCTCCGTGACAAATGCCGATGTTGCTGCTGCCCTAATAAAACAGGGCTTTTCCGTCGACAAGCGAAAAATTGAGTTGCCTGAACAGATCAAAGCATTAGGCGTATTTCCCGCGCGTATAAAGCTGCATCCGAATGTGGAAGCAGCTTTAGAAATTATTGTCACTTCAAAATAAGGAGTTTGCCAAACTATGAGTAAACTTATGACATCAAGAATCTCACAGAAGGCAACCGGCAGAGATGGCACCGCGCAACTGAAGCGAGAAATTAATGCGGTCTATACTCTGCTTGCTAATATGTTGGGAGCAGATAAACTAATTCTTAAGGCGGGGAAACTGGAAGCATTGACATTAATCCGTTCACGTACGATAGAAGAGCGGGTTTTGGGTCTGCAGCGGATTGTTTATGAGAACCCAGCGTTAGACCAGCCGCCTAGCCTGGAGGAGATTCCACATGCGCTGCAAGAACTCTACGAAGAACTCGCAGAGCAAATTGCCCGCCGGGCAGTAGAAGAATCTTTAGAGCGCAAAGTGGCTGAAAAAATGCAGGAAAAGTATGAAGAATATATTTTGGAAGTTAAACGTCAGTTAATTAAAGAACAAGGAGGGTCGGAAAACCCGCAAACTTTAAAGAAATATGCCAGACTTGAAAAGCTGAGGAGTGTGAAATTAAACAGCTCAGCGATGGAAATACTTCGTCCCGGTGCCCTCTCGGAAATTGTGGGACAGGAGGCTGCTGTCCAGGCATTGATGGCCAAGCTGTCTTCTCCTTATCCTCAACATATGATTATTTACGGTCCGCCCGGGGTGGGGAAGACTACTGCGGCTCGCTTGGCGCTGGAAGCTGCCAAAACCATGAAGCATAGTGTTTTTGCGGCGCAGGCACCGTTTGTGGAAGTTGACGGCACCACATTGCGCTGGGATCCCCGGGAGACGACTAATCCGCTTTTAGGTTCAGTGCATGATCCGATTTATCAAGGCGCAAGAAGAGATTTAGTGGACGGCGGAGTTCCTGAACCTAAGCCTGGTCTGGTAACTGAGGCTCATGGCGGTATTCTCTTTATTGATGAGATAGGCGAATTGGACATCCATTTGCAAAGTAAGCTGTTAAAAGTATTGGAAGATAAAAAAATTCAGTTTGATTCTGCCTATTATGATCCTTCTGACAACCATGTTCCTCAATATATCCGTAAGCTTTTTGATGAAGGTGCTCCGGCAGATTTTGTGCTGATCGGCGCTACCACTCGTTTGCCGGAGGAAATAAATCCCGCGCTGCGCTCACGTTGTACAGCCGTCTTTTTTGAACCACTAACGCCTGCAGGCGTGGAAAAAATCGTTACGGATGCCGCACTAAAACTGAAGGTACAATTGGCAGACGGTGTGGCTCGCATTATCAGTGATTACACCACAGAAGGACGACAGGCGGTTAATTTGCTCGCCGATGCCTTTGGTTTAGCGCTGCTGAGGAATTCACAGACAGCCGCAAGCGGAGCGGTGCTGATTGACAAAGAGCTTGTGCTGGATTCTTTACGGTCTGGTCGCTATGTTGCCAATGCGCCACAAAAAAATGCCACCGGAGAACTTACCGGCAAAGTGTTTGGGCTGGGAGTCAGCGGCTACCTGGGCGGTGTGCTGGAAATCGAGGCTGTAGCCTTTCCTGCCTGCCAACAAGGCAAGGGTGTTTTGCGCTTTAATGAGACTGCCGGAAGCATGGCTCGTGACTCGGTTTTTAATGCGGCGGCAGTTATTCGCCGTTTGACCGGGGATGATTTGCACAACTTTGATTTGCATGTAAATGTAATCGGCGGCGGCAGGATTGATGGTCCATCCGCCGGGCTTGCGGTCGTTGTGGCGCTGATGAGTGCAATTAAAGGTTGGCCTGTGGCTCAACAAGTGGCAGTCACCGGTGAGGTTTCCTTACAGGGGCAAGTACGACCGGTGGGAGGAATTTCAGAAAAGATTTACGGTGCCCGCTTAGCCGGCATTTCAACCGTAATTGTTCCGCTGGAAAATAAAGACAATATTCCGGCGCTGCCGGAAGGTGTCACTGTAATTCCGGTTGCATCGGTAGATGAGGCGCTCCCCTTTTTATTCGGCGGCAGAGAAAAAGAAATTGCCGGAAAAAATGTTTAAGCTGTCAAGAGAAGAGGTAAACAAATGAGTCAAGCCTTGGAGCGGATTCCGCCGCAGAATATAGAGGCAGAACAGTCAGTGCTTGGGGCCATGCTGCTTGATAAGGATGCCATTATAACAGCTATAGAGCTGCTTAGGTTTGGAGATTTTTACCGCGATGGACATCGTAAAATATTTCAGGCTATTGTGTCTCTTAGCGACAGGGGAGAACCGGTCGATTTAGTCACTTTGCCGGAAGAATTGCGTCGCCGAAACGAATTAGAATCAGTCGGCGGCATGGGCTACCTTACAGTTTTGGCAAATACTGTGCCGACCTCGGCTAATGTTGGCTACTATGCACAGATTGTCAGAGAGAAGGCAGTGCTCCGGTCGTTAATTAGCACCGCAACCGGGATTGTTACCCGTTGTTTTGAAGCGAAAGAGGAAGTTGACGAAATTCTTGATGAGGCAGAGCGTGCTATATTTGAAGTTTCTCAGCGCTCAAGCCCGCAGGGTTTTGCCAGCATGAAAGAGATATTAAAAGGTGCCTTTGACCGGATTGACAAACTATGGGGTAATAAAGGCGGCGTAACCGGCGTCCCTACCGGCTTCCCTGACCTTGATAACATTACTTGCGGCTTGCAAAACGCAGATTTAATTATTTTGGCGGCTCGTCCCAGCATGGGCAAAACGACCTTAGCGCTAAATATTGCCCAGCATATTGCCGTTAACGAAAAGTTGCCGGTAGCAGTCTTCTCTTTGGAAATGTCAAAGGAGCAACTGGTGCAGCGAGTTCTATGCGCCCAAGCCAATATTGATGCCCAGCGTTTGCGTCGCGGCTTTCTCTCGGATGAAGATTATCCCAAGTTGACTAAAGCAGCCGGCCCTTTAGCGGAAGCGCCGCTCTTTATTGACGATACGCCTGCCATCTCTGTTATGGAGGTGCGGGCTAAAGCGCGCAGACTAAAGGCAGAACATGGCCTTTCCGCCCTTTTTATTGATTATCTGCAGCTAATGCGCGGCAGTGAGCGTGCGGAAAACCGTCAGCAAGAAATTTCAGCAATTTCTCGTTCACTCAAAGCATTAGCCAAAGAGCTGGATGTGCCTGTAGTTGCTCTTTCTCAGCTATCGCGGGCGGTGGAACAGCGTGAGAAAAAACGTCCTGTCCTCAGTGATTTGCTGGAATCAGGCGGCATTGAAGCTAACGCCGACATAGTGGCGTTTATTTATCGGGAAAGCTATTATAATCAGAATTCGGAAAACAGAAATGATACGGAAATCATCATTGCTAAACAGCGTAACGGCCCGATAGGGAATATTCATCTCTTCTTTAAGGAAAACCATAATAAATTCCTTAGCGTATCCCGGGAACATGCCCATGATAATCAGTCTGGCGCTTGATGAGGCAGCAGGCTGATTAAAATAAAGCGTGGCTGGAGGAGTGAGACAGTATGTCAACAGTTGTTTTAATCGGAGCTCAATGGGGGGATGAAGGCAAGGGGAAAGTAACAGATTTTCTTGCCGAAAAGGCCGATGTTGTCGTCCGCTATCAGGGCGGCACAAATGCAGGTCATACACTCAATGTGCTTGATCAGGTATTTAAGCTGCACCTGATTCCCTCCGGAATTCTTTATCCGGGAAAAACATGTGTGATTGGCAACGGAGTAGTGCTTGATCCTGCAGCGCTTGTTAAGGAAATGGCTGGATTGCAGGAGCGAAAGATTGATCTTGCACGGCTGCGCATTAGTGATCGTGCTCATCTGGTAATGCCTTATCATAAGCTGTTGGATGAACTGGATGAAAAGCAGCGCGGAGAAAGCAAAATCGGTACAACTCTGCGCGGTATCGGTCCGGCCTACATGGATAAAGTGAATCGCAGCGGCATGCGCGTGGCCGATTTGCTGGACGAATCGGAGTTAAAGGAAAAGCTCTCAGCCATATTGGAAGTTAAAAATAGGTTTCTTACGAGAGTTTATAATGAGCAGCCGATTAATTTGCAGCCGATTTTGGAGGAGTATAGTCAGTATGCCGAAATTTTGCGGCCGTATATTACTGACACAGGCTTGCTGCTGGAAGCGTTAATCCGCGAGAATAAGAAAGTATTGTTTGAAGGGGCTCAAGGGACGATGTTGGATCTTGACCACGGAACATATCCTTACGTTACTTCTTCATCGCCAACGGCCGGCGGAGCCTGCAGCGGAACAGGAATCGGACCGCTGCGAATTAAAAATGTGGTGGGGGTTGCCAAAGCATATACTACGCGTGTCGGGGACGGTCCTTTCCCCTCGGAAATTATCGGCCCTACTGCTGAGAGGATTCGGAAAATCGGCAGAGAATACGGTACTACTACCGGTCGGCCGCGCAGAATCGGTTGGCTTGACATGGTGGTGTTACGCCACGCCTGTCGTGTAAATGGTCTGAGTTTTCTGGCGCTGACTTTGCTTGATGTTCTTGCCGGACTTGAGACGATAAAAATTTGCACCGGTTACCGCCTGCGCGGGGAGTATATTTCTCATGTGCCGGCTAGTTTAAAGGCGTTGGAGTCCTGCGAGCCTGTCTTTGAGGAGTTGCCCGGCTGGCAGGAAGATTTGTCGGACATCATGCGGTTTGAGGACTTTCCGGAAACAGCAAAAGCCTACATTCGGCGTATTGCTCAATTGCTTGAAGTGCCTATAGCCCTGGTGTCGGTTGGACCGGAACGTTTGCAGACAAAAGTTTTGCAAGAAATATTTTAATAGATCGCAACCGGTTGACAGTAAGTCGTTAATATAGTAACATAAATTTCCGTAGGAGCTATGAGCCATTAGCTCAGTCGGTAGAGCACCTGACTTTTAATCAGGGTGTCGATGGTTCGAGTCCATCATGGCTCACCAATCAAAACAGGCCCTTTGATTAAGCGGTCGAATATTGGCTTGCCTAGCCGGTAACGGGCGTTTAAATCCCTCAGGGATTACTGCTTTATTAGAGACCAGATTAAGGTCTCTTTATTTTTTTAAGAAAAATTAATAAAGTTATTAATTTTTTGCAGGAATATTAAAAAACACGGAGAATTATTTAAAAAAATAACATATGATTTAGAAATGAACATCAGAAAAATCCGGAAGAATAGTTTCTTTCTGGGAGTCGTAGCGGGGTGTAAGATGCGAAAACAACAACTGGTGGCCATGGTGCAGGCAACAAAACAGAAACTGCAAACAAGCCTTGCTCTATTGCACCGTCGTGTGATTGGTTTGCCTGAGTCGGCGGGCTTGCTGACTGCAATGCTGGGGAAGTTTTGCAAAGCTGTCACAAAAAATGAACTGCTAAAAAAGTGGGATTTTCCGTTTTTGGTTAAACGCATTGCGGTTTTGTTGGCAATTTTGATGCTGACCGTGGGGTCGGTGGGAGTTTATGCTCATTTAGAATCTTTTACATACGTGGTATATCTTGACGGAGAAGAAAAAGGCTATGTGTCAAGTGATACTGAATTTTTGGCTTTTGTGGCAGAGCTGACGGTGCAGGCAAAGGAGCGTTACGGCTTACAAGTCAGACCTGTTCAGGAGGTGCGAGTTGAACGGGAGCAGCGCAGAGATGCCGAGCCCAATGACTGGGGCGTAAGGGATCAGGTAAGGCAGGTTTTGATTTTTGATGTATATGCCTATGTTATTACCGTAAACGGCAAAGACACTCTGGCTGTGCGGCAGTATGAGGACTACGAAAAAGTTATCGAGGAGTTAAAAGCTGCTTATGCCGGAGGCAAGGAGAATGCAGTTATCCGGGCTGTGGTAATTGATGATAATGTGGAGGCACGGAAAACGCTGGTGGATCCTGCCGCCCTCTATACTGTGGATAGAGCGGTCGAGATTTTGCGCCGAGGAACCGACAGGCGTGAGGTATATTTAGTCTCACGTGGTGACTCCCTCTGGACGATTGCCCGCCAAAATAATATGACAGTCGACGAGATTCAGGAAGCTAATCCCCAACTTGCAAGTGCCGAGCGGATTAAACCGGGCGAAGAAATTAATCTGGTGGTGGCAGAGCCTTTGGTTGATGTTTCTGTCACCCAGGAAGTGGTTTTGCAGAAGCAGATTCCCTTTGAAACAAGATATCAAAATGACAACAAGTTATTCAGAGGGAATACAAGAGTTATCCAACCCGGCCAACCTGGCATAAGAGAAGTGACCGTAAGTATTACACAGAAAAACGGCAATGAAGTGCAGCGGGAAGTTATTGACGAAGTAGTTGTTAGAGAGCCTCAGGAACAGATTGTGGCTCGCGGTACGGCTGCCGTTCCTCCCCAAATAGGAACAGGACGTTTCCTTTGGCCGGTTTCAGGCGGGAGGATTTCCTCTCCCTTTGGCCAGCGCGGCAGGAGCTTCCACGCAGGCGTGGATATTGCCGCAGCCCACGGCACCGCTATTTTAGCGGCTGACAGCGGAGTAGTTACGGCAGCAGGTTGGAATGGCGGATTTGGCATCATGATTATTATTGATCACGGTAACGGTACGGCTACACTGTATGCCCACAACTCGTCTAATCTGGTCACTGTGGGACAGCGGGTGAAACGTGGGCAGCAAATTGCCCGTATTGGCAGCACAGGTAATTCTACCGGCCCTCATGTCCACTTTGAGGTGCATCGCAATGGCTCGCAGGTTAATCCAATGCAATTTTTCTAAAAATGTTAACGACAGAACCGTTGCTGGATTCCGGTACGGTTCTTTTTTTATCGTAAATTGTCTGCTGATTGTCTTTGTCATCTAAAAACAACCTGACTGTAATCTGGCTGTAATATTGGCACGATATAATAATAATAAGTTTGACCCCCTCTTAATCTATTTTTCTCTCGAACGTGGGCTTCCACGTTCTTTTTCTGTTCAATTCTGTATCTAATACCTGCCATTTCCAGTGAAAGAGAAGAGAGAATTTGTTATGATGCAGGTGGGGAGAGGGGGGTTAAGAGAATGCCGTTAGCTGAAGTTAGGATAAAAAAAAGAGCAATTGTCGCTTCAGCACTATTTTTGCTTGTTTTGCTAAGCCCGTATATCTCAAATGCTTTCCAGACTGTTTGGCAGACTGCCACGCTTATCTCTGTGCGCTCTCATTATCTGAGGTGGTCATCAATGGAAACGGAATATTTTCAGCTGCGCTATTTGCAGGAAGAACTGCTGTTGGCTGAGAAAATCGCTAAAGAGGCAGACAGGGTCGTGATAAAAGTTGCTGAATTGATTCCGCATGCCGCCGGGAAAAAACGGCCATGGCTCATTGTCGTTCCCAACCAAGAAATATTGAGGGAGGCTTTCGGCTGGGGAAGTGAAACGGGGGCGCTTGGTGTCTATTTGGCGGAAACTATAAAAATTCTTTCGCCAATGGAGTGGCATTGGTATCCTGAATCCAAGCGTTGGCAGATGTTTGTCAGCCAAGGTCCGCTTGTTCATGAGTACGCTCACTTTGTCTTAGAGTTACGGGCAAGGGGAAATTATCCTCGCTGGTTTAGCGAGGGTTTTGCCCAACTTATTGAGTATCATCTTTTAAGTTATGAATGGTTGGAAGCAGACAGTTCCCTGGCAAATCGCCTCTATTCTCAGGACGAGCTTGATCATTCGTTTAACGTGCTGCCTCGGCAGGCTCTTGCCTACCGACAGGCATTGAGTATGGTCAGTTACCTGGAAACGTTGCGGGGGTTAGAGGGTCTAAATCAGCTGCTTGACAAGTTAGGTGAGGGCGAACCGTTTTATCAAGCTCTGCAACAGGTTTATGGGTTGAGTCGGGAAAACTTTCGACAGGGCTGGGAGGTCTGGGTTGGCCAAGACAAACGCTGGTTAAGGGCGGGCTAAGTTTGCTTTTCTGACGTGCAGGAAATACGCACTCTAGATAGAAGCTATAGTCAAAAAGCGTGATGAGGTGCCTTGATGACGCGGGGGAAAATATTAGTTGTGGATGATGAAAAGCCGATTGCAGAGATATTGCGTTATAATCTGGAGCAGGAAGGTTTTACTGTGATAGTGGCTTATGACGGAGAACAGGCTGTATGGCAAACAAAGACTCAGCATCCGGAACTAATTCTGCTTGATATTATGCTGCCGAAGCAGGACGGGTTTGCTGCTTGCCGGGAAATCCGGAAAATCAGCAATGTGCCTGTTATTATGCTGACAGCTAAGGATACAGAACTGGATAAAGTTCTGGGGCTGGAGCTGGGAGCCGATGACTATGTTACTAAGCCGTTCTCGGCACGGGAGGTTGTCGCTCGGGTGAAAGCACAGTTGCGTCGCAATCAGTCCAAGGAACAGGCGGCTGCCGGGCTTTTGTTTTGTCAGGATTTACAGGTGGATACCGGACGGATGGAAGTGCTAAAGGCAGATCAGGTCATTGACCTGACATATCGGGAATATTTGCTTTTAGTTTATTTAATGAATAACGCCGGTTATGTAATTTCCCGGGAAAAGTTACTCTCGGAAGTCTGGGGTTATGACTTTTACGGTGATGAAAGAACTGTTGATGTGGCAATACGCCGTTTGCGGGAGAAGATTGAAGAAGATCCCAGTCAGCCGTGCTACATCCGTACAAAAAGGGGAGTCGGTTACTACATTCGGAGAGAGAGTCATGTTTAAGAGTATGCAATGGAAAATTGCCTCTATTTATGCTCTGCTGATCCTCTTTGCCATGCAATTTTTTGTCGTCTTTCTTACTCAGTCTCTGGAACAGTATTATCTTCGCACATATTCGCGCAATCTGGAGGCTCAGGGATTACTTCTTGCTAACTTTCTGGAACGATATCTGACGGGCACAGATGAAAACAGCGCTATTGACGGATTGGTGTTAGAATACTCCCGCCAAGCCGGCATTACTGATATTATGGTACTGGATAGTTTTGGACGGCTTATTTCTTCTTCCCGGACGGAAGCCGGGCTGCAGGGGCAACGAATTGTTCAGGAAGAAATTACTCGTGCCCTGACAGGCAGCCGTAGCGGGGAAATACGGTTTAATCAGGAGACGAGGGAACGGGTAAAGCATTTGGCTCTGCCGGTGCGCTCCGGTGAGAAAACGATGGGCGTCGTCTATCTAAGCGGCTCACTCGAGCCCCTTTATGCCACACTAAGGGAAATACAGTTAATTTTTCTCACAGGTGCTGTCTTAGTCATCGGCGTGACAGTTTTGCTCGGTTTTCTCTTGGCCAGAAGCATTACCGGTCCCATTCAGGAAGTTACCGCCAAAGCGGCTCAAATTGCTCACGGTGATTTTCGCCAACAAATTGACGTGCGTTCCCATGATGAAATAGGGCGTCTGGGAGAAATGTTTAATTATCTTTCTCGGCAATTAGACGTTACCCTACAGGAGATGTCTTCGGAGAAAGGAAAGATGGAAGCGATTCTGAGTCATATGACAGACGGTATTGTTGCTTTGAACCGCGACGGCAAAGTAGTGCATTTAAACCCTACGGGTTATAATTTGCTTGGACTTACTCCCGGAGAAGAGCCGCCAGCAGCTGTGCTGTCGCAACTGCTGACCCAGGTTGACTTGTCCGCGCTTTTAAATAACGGCAGGCAGCAAAATCGCGAAATAAACTTGACTCCTCACAGAAGGACTATCCTGGCCAGTTATGTGCCGTTTCACACTCAGGAACAGACTGATTGCGACTTATCTTCAGGCGTGTTGATTATTTTGCATGATATCAGCAAGGAACGGGAATTGGTGCAGATTCAAAAAGAGTTTGTGGCAAATGTGTCTCATGAACTGCGGACACCGCTTACCACACTAAAAAGTTATACTGAAACGCTTTTAGGGGGAGCAATGTATCAATCGGACACGTGCTTCTCTTTCCTTGTCACTATGGAAAAAGAAACGGAACGGATGGTTCGTTTGGTGAAAGATCTGCTGGTTTTGTCACAGTTCGATTCTCAGCAGGTTGCCTGGCGTCATCTTTACCAACGTTTGGATGAACTGGTGTTGGAAGTAATCAACGAGCTGGAAATTGAGTTTGCAGCCGAGCGGCCAAACATGCTCGTAACGCTGCCTGAGGCACCGCTTTATTACTGTTTTGACAGAGATAAAATTAAGCAGGTTTTGCTCAATGTGATTCAGAATGCTTTTAAATATACCGGTCAAGGTGGGGAAGTTGCTGTTTTGCTGGAAGACCTTGGTTCTGCGATTACAATTCTTGTCAAGGATAATGGTATCGGAATCCCGCTTGAGGAAGTGGACAGGGTTTTTCAACGTTTCTACCGGGTGGATAAGGCTCGTTCACGCGATTATGGCGGCACAGGCCTTGGGTTGGCGATTGCGCGGGAGATAGTTGAGGCGCATGGAGGCACAATTGCGCTGACCAGCCAACCGGAGCGAGGGACAGAAGTGCGGATTTGTTTACCTTCTTCGCAGGCAAAAGGAGGCAAAGAGCAGTGCGAGAGCGCGTAAAAACAGGCATATTGCTCATCCTGATAGGAATAAGTATCATGCTGACCGGGCGTCTTTTGTTTGGACAACCCGCGCTGGAAACAGCGTCGCCGCCTGCTTATGAGCGCTTGGCCTTTGGAGAATTGCGCTCGCCTACTGATCAACTTCTGCCACGTTTGCGCTTAGGCGCAGGAGAAGCTTGGTATATTCTTGAGCCTTGGGATGACGGACAGAGCAGAGCATGGGAGCTGCTGCTTGAGCTGATTCGTGCCGGCAAACCGCCTGAAAACGCAACGCCGCCAAATGAAATGACAGGGACAGCCGCTTATGCCTTATTTGCTCTGCCTGTACAAGCCAACCTTTGGTTGTCCGACTCGCTCTCAGCTGAATTGCGGGTGTCAGAAGTCGTTTGGTTTGCAGAAGAACCGCTGAAAATTTGGTTTAAAGATAATCAAGGTCTTTGGTTGACATCCCAGCTTTCGCTTCTTCCGGACGGGTGGGAGGAGCAACTTGTGAATGCGTTTGCCGGTAGTGTCAGCTATCAATTATTCTTGCCGGCCGACTGGGAGCCTCTGGTGACAGACGGGGATAATCAAATATTAATTCCTGTGGATTTGCCACGTCTCGCCCCATTTTCAATTAAGCCTGAAGTTTTGGATACCGAAAAGTTGTTACGCAGCATTTTTGTAAATCAGGCAATGGTCAGGCGGATTGAGGAACGTGATGGCGCGATAATTTATACTGACGGTCAGCGCGGTTTGCGTTTATTTCCCTCCGGCCAGATTGGTTATACATCGCCGAAAAGTGAGCCTGGGCGGGAAACAATGGAGTTGGCACAAGCGTTGCGGCGGGCTGCTCAATATTTGCAATTTATGGGGGGCTGGCCGGACCACTTGTGGATTGATCCTTTTTCAGCGGCAGAGAATCTTCCGGGGAACAATCGACAGGGTCAGGCGGAGATGATTTCTTTGATTTCAGTGCAAAAAGGGATGCGTTTGCTGACAGCCGAGCCGACGGTCAAGCTTCTTTTTTCAGATCGCGGGGTTATCGATTATCAACGGCAGATAGTTTTGCTTGACAGTCCCCTTGGCGCTAAGAGAGCATTAATTGACCCGCGTCAGGCGGCTCTGTCTGTAGCCGAATATCTTAAAACCGACGGTGTGACCGTCAGGCTTATACAAGTTTATCCGGCATATTATGTCGGTCAGGGGACTGCTCAGCCGGCGTGGGTTTTTCTGTTTGAGAACGGGCAAAGGGTGTTTGTCCAGGGACATACAGGCCAAATTCTTGCATCAAGTATGTGAGGTGAAATGGATTGGATCTGTCGAAAGCAAAAACTATCTTGATTTTAGCCTTTCTTTTTCTCAACCTGTTTTTGAGTTATCGTCTTTGGCTAAGTCCGCAGCCATTACAGGCAGGCCACTTCTTAAGCGGCGAAGATTTGGAAAAAGTTCGCGCTTTGTTGACGGCTGCCGGATATGAATTGGCTGGGCCTATACCAAGACAGGCGCCGCGACTTTCATTGCTGCATGTTTACCGCGAGCGAAAGCAGCCTGGCGCTTTTGCCGAAATGTTTTTGGGTGCCGACGTACAGGAGGTTGTTACGGCAAATGGGCTTACCGTATTTTCTAAGGATGGCAACAGTGTTACAGTAGCTTCGAGTGGGCAGGTTGTTTTTCGCAGTGCAGCAACAAGGAAAGAAAGCGTGACAGGCACGGAAGAAAATAGGTATCTTGCAGAGCGTTTTTTGCAGGAGCGGGGCCTTTGGCACGAAGATTTAAAGCTTGATTTTTTCTGGTCGCGCGGTGTGGAAGGCGGCAGTTTTTTCCGCTTTGTGCAAACATATCATGGTTTTCCACTATTTTTCAGCACGCTGGAAGTGTTGGTGGTGGCCGGGCAAGTGCGGGAGGTGAAGCTTTACCGGGTTGCCGCTCAAGGCTTTAGCGCAAAAGAAGTTCAGGTCATTTCTGCGCTGGAAGCAGTGCAGATCTTTGTGGAACAACCTGCTGTTATGCTGGCACAAAAGATTGCCGATATTTCATTAGGATATTTCAGTGAGGACTACGATGCGGAACGTTGGGAGATTGCCCCGGTTTGGCGGATTGCCGGCGTCGATGGCACTGCCGTTTATATCAATGCCTTCACCGGCGAAGTGGAAACTGATGCGTTAAAATAAAAGAGGTTTACAGGAATTTTGTCTTTTGGCAAGAATATATTCTCATTGCGGACTAAATCATGTATACTGATAAATGTTGTTTGCAGAGAGATTCAGGAGGCTTAGATTATGCCCAGATTGCTTGTGCGCGGCAAGCGCCAACCGCTTAGCGGCACAGTTAAAATCAGCGGTGCCAAAAATGCAGCCGTTGCCATTATCCCGGCGGCATTGCTTGCGGCTGCTCCCGTTCGCATCGAAAACTTGCCGGATATTAACGATATTCGCATTTTGGTGGAAATCATTGAAGATTTAGGTGTCAAGGTCGCTTGGGAGTCGCCCTCCACTTTGCTGATTGATGCAACCACTCTGCGAAAAGTGCAGGCACCTTATGAGCTTGTTAAGAAAATGCGTGCTTCATACTATTTGATTGGTGCTTTAGTCGGCCGCTTTGGCTGTGCCGAGGTGCCGATACCCGGCGGCTGTGACCTTGGACCGCGCCCAATTGATCAGCACATCAAAGGTCTGGTAAGCATGGGAGCTAAAGTTGAGGTAGAGCACGGCTTGGTCAAAGTAGAGGGCAAGAGGTTACAGGGAACAAATATTTATCTGGATATCGTCAGTGTAGGTGCAACCATTAACATTATGTTGGCGGCTGTGCGCTCATCGGGAAAAACCGTTATTGAGAATGCGGCAAAAGAGCCGGAAATAGTTGATGTGGCTAATTTTCTCAACGCCATGGGGGCTCATGTTCGTGGCGCCGGCACCGATGTAATTAAAGTGACAGGTGTGGACGAGCTTTTCTCCGCTACTCACTGCGTGATTCCCGACCGGATTGAGGCCGGGACATATATGATAGCCGCCGCCGCATCCGGGGGCAATGTGCTGCTTAGCGATTTAATCCCTAAGCATCTTGAACCTGTCACGGCAAAACTGCGAGAAATGGGCATGACTGTGGATGTCTCTGATGATCAAATTCGGGTGATAGGCAATGGGGAACCTCGAGCCGTAAATATTAAGACATTTCCTTACCCGGGATTCCCAACAGATTTACAATCGCTTGCGATGGTTTTATTGACTCAGGCAAAAGGCAGCAGCGTAATTTCCGAAAATGTTTTTGAGGGACGCTTTAAACATGTAGACGAATTAAAGCGTATGGGAGCATGTGTCAAGGTTGAGGGCCGTACCGCCATTATTAATGGCTGTAGGCGGCTTTCGGGCGCTCCTGTCAGCGCCACCGATTTGCGAGCCGGCGCCTCGTTTATTATTGCCGGTTTGGTTGCTCAAGGTGAGACGGTTATCAGTCAGGTTGAGCATATCTACCGCGGTTATGAGAAAATTTGCGAAAAATTTAACGCTTTAGGTGCTGAGTTAGAGGAAATTGACTAATTAAGTGCTGAGTTAGAGGAAATTGACTAAGGACTGATGAATTTGCGGATTCTTTTGGCCCGTCATGGGCAAACGACGGCAAACGCAGAAAAACGTTTCCAGGGGCGCCTGGATTGTCCGCTCAATGAAGAAGGACACAGACAGGCTGCCAGGCTGGCACATTTGCTGGCTCAGTGGCAACCAGGACGTCTCTATACCAGTGATTTAAGCCGCAGCATCACAACCGCCAGCCCTGCCGCCCTCCTGCTTGGTGTGGAGCCGATCGCCTCACCGGTTTTTCGGGAGTACAGTTGGGGTGTGTTGGAGGGTCTGACTTGGCCGGAAATAAAAAGAGATTATCCGGCACTCTATGCAAAATTGGGATATGACCTGCGGGGTGCGGCAATTCCCGGACAGGAACCGCTCGCTGAATTCCGCCAACGTTTAAAACAAGGTTTGGCGTTACTGTTGGATAAAGACGGTCCGCCGGTTGTGGCTCTTGTGGGGCACGGCCGTTATCTTAACGCTTTGGTGGTAGACTTTCTTGGCTTAGATTTTAATGGTCCCTGGCCTTTTTCTTTTGCTTCCGCTGCTGTAACCGTTTTAGAAATTTCAGACGGCCGGCGTCGGTTGCTTACTTTTAACGATGAATGTCATTTGACGGGAGAAAGTGATGCTTGAATTATGGATGTTGGCTAGCGGCAGCTCCGGCAATGCTGTCTACATAGGCACAGAAAATACGCGATTATTGATTGATGCCGGCCTTAGTGGCAAACGACTTGCTGCAGCGTTAGGAGAAATTGGTGTCGACCCTTTTTCCCTTAGTGCTTTGCTTTTGTCTCACGATCATACTGACCATACTTGCGGTGCAGGGATTATGGCGCGCCGCTATAAAATGCCGCTTTATGCCACAGAGCTTACATGGCGGGCAGCAGCCTGCAAATTAGGACCTTTACCGCAAGCAACATGCCGCTTGCTTCCAAGTTGCGGCAGCATTGCTTTTGCCGATCTTACAGTGGAAACTTTTCCTGTGCCCCACGATGCAGCCGGGCCGGTGGGGTTTATTTTTCGCACCGCTAAACAAGCTATCGCGTTAGTAACAGACTTGGGCGTTGTTACGCCGGCCATTTTGGAGCGTCTGCAAGGCATTAATTGCTTGGTAATGGAAGCCAATCATGATGAAAAAATGCTGCTGGACGGACCATACCCTTGGTCACTAAAAGAGCGGATTTTAGGGAAAAGCGGCCATCTTTCAAACGTTTTGGCTGCGGAAGCATTGGCAAATATCATTTGTCCGGCAACTACTAATGTAGTGCTTGCTCATCTTAGTAAGCATAACAATTTGCCTCAGCTTGCTTTTGAGACTGTCTGCGAGAAGCTGGCAATCGCCGGGTGCCTCTCAGACCGACACCTTTCTGTGCAGGTTGCCGAACGCCACAGTCCCAGTTGCAACATCCGTTTAGCATAATCAACCAGGGGGACCAACCAGGGGGACGGTTCTGGTGGTTGCAAGTTGCAGCGCTCGGTTGGCATAATAGTGCATTGCCAGGGGATAATCTTGGTTTAGAATATGTAAATTTCCTTTTAACTTCATACTTTTGTCACAACTTCTTGTTATATTAACTTTAGACTATTGTTTAAAGGGGGAAGGTTTTGTGGACTTTTTCAACGGTTTCTATCAACCACCCAAGCGGACGGGTTTTGCCGGTCTGCTTTTTGCTGCCATTGTCGGTGCCGTGCTCGGCGGTTCGTTGGTAGCATTTGTTGTTTTGCGCTATTTCACACCTAACAATGTCTCACAAGTGCTTCCGGATCCCTTGTTGCCGCCTGCTGCACGTCAAGAAGTTCCTTTTGAGGCAAGAGATTTGCCTGAACATCAAAATACGGCTATCGTTCGAGCCACAGAACGGGTTCTGCCTACTGTGGTTGGGATTACTAATAAGGCTTTAGTCCAGGACATCTTCGATGGCCGTTCCATTTTGCGGGAACGAGCTACCGGAACGGGCGTGATTATTGATGCGGATGGGCATATCGTTACCAATAATCATGTTATTGAGGGAGCATCGGAGTTAAGAGTCACCTTAGGTGACGGCGTAGAATATCCTGCTCGTTTAATTGGTTCCGATGCCGCCACCGATTTGGCGGTGATAAAAATAGAGAAAAATAATTTGCCTGTGGCTCATTTTGGCGATTCCAACGATTTGGCTGTGGGAGAGGGCGCTATTGCCATCGGCAACCCGCTGGGGCTGACTTTTTCACAGACAGTAACGGTTGGCGTCATTAGTGCTAAACAACGAACGGTTACGATTAATGAACATAACTTTACTTTTATCCAGACTGATGCTGCGATTAACAATGGCAACAGTGGTGGTCCGCTGGTAAATCTTAAAGGCGAAGTCATTGGCATTAATACTGCTAAAATTAAAATCCCCGGAGTGGAAGGGATGGGGTTTGCCATTCCTGCGAACACAGTAAAAAACATTACGCGTGATTTGATAATTCATGGTCGGATTATTCGTCCTTGGATAGGTGTTTACTGGGGTGGCGATGTGGATGAAGCGCTGTCAAGGCAGTTGCAATTGCCGGTAACATACGGCGTTTTAATTCAGGGGGCAGCGGAAGATAGTCCGGCCGCACGGGCAGGAATTCGCCGTGGTGATGTAATTATCGCTATGGGGGGCAAGAGAGTCGCGAACTTTAATGATTTGCGCAGGACCATCTTTGAACATGAGGTTGGTGCTGAAGTGGAGCTTACGATAATCCGTGACGGACAGGAAATGAAACTTTCCGTCATATTAGCCGAACTTCCTGAGTAAGAGTTTCTCGGAAAGGTCGGCAAGGTATAGAATAATGATCTTACAGAACAGGCGAGGAGAAATTTTCTATGTATTTAGCTTGTGCTCAGCATATTGAACAAGCAATTGATGAATTTGTCGATCAATATGAAGCCTCGCCTGATTTGAGCCTGATTGAGGGTGACGCCGCAGAAACAGACAGCTCGCTTTTTTGCCGTTTTTGTGCTTCTCCTGCCATCTATCGGCTCTCGCAAGGTAGCTCTGTATGCAGCTAGAAATTTTGACTGTAGGCAAAATTAAAGAACAGTATCTTGCTGCCGGAATAGCAGAGTATTTAAAGCGGCTGAGTTCCTATGCCAATGTAATTATCCGCGAAGTAAAAGCGGAAAAAGTACCGGAGGGTGTTTCTGCCGCAGAAGAAGAACGGCTGCTTGAAGAAGAAGCAGCTCGTTTAAATAAGCTGATTAAGCCGGGCACATATTTAATCGCACTTGACTTGGCCGGCGAGCAGCTAACTTCTTTGCAGTTTGCTGCTCGGCTGGATAGCTTGGCTACTGCCGGGAAAAGTCATTTTACTTTTATCGTCGGCGGCAGCTTGGGTCTTTCATCAGGGTTGCGCCGGAAAGCTGACTTGTGCCTTTCATTTTCGGCGATGACTTTCCCGCATCAGTTGTTCCGGCTAATTCTTTTGGAGCAAATCTATCGTGCCCTTAAAATTAACCGCGGCGAACCGTATCATAAAGGAACAGGTGATTTGTCCCAGTGCAAAAATAGATGAAATGATTTGCCTGACTTTGAAACGGCAATAGACGGGTGTAATCTGCAGCTACAAAGATAAATATCTTATGGCTGGTTTGATGGTATGTTTCTTTTATTGGCGGGTTTGTATATTTTTGTGCTAACAGGGCAAACTAGCAGACAATCGAGGAAGTTTTAACGTCAAAGCCGTAATTTCAGGCCAATTTCAGCCCTTTGCCAAGTTCTGCTTGCTTTTCTGCCTGGGTTTTGCTATAATTATCAGCAGTGGTTAAAAAGAATGAAACGCTCGAACGGTTTTGCTTCTTGAAGTGACTGAGAGTTTTGACGTATTCTTCTTTTTGATGCAAATTATTTTGTAGGAGGCCTTTAACACATGCAAGGAAGAGTAAAATGGTTTAACGCAGAAAAAGGTTTTGGTTTCATCGAGAAAAATGACGGTAGTGGAGATGTGTTTGTACACTTTTCCGCAATCCAGAGCGAAGGATTTAAGTCTCTGGAGGAAGGACAAGAAGTTGAGTTTGATGTAGTAGAGGGCAATCGTGGTCCGCAAGCGGCCAACGTTGTCCGTATCTAGTATAAACTAAACAATTGTCAGCAAGTCAGGGTGTTTCCGACAAACGGGAATGCCCTGATTTTAGTGCGCCCGGCATGGGCGATAGCTTGACGGTGAGAATCCGTTATGGGCATTGCAGTGGGAACCATTAGCCAAGGGCAAGGGTGTCCATCGTGAGGTGGAATCTGAAGGAAGCCGGCGGCAAAGTCCCGACCCGATGAACAAAAACCACATACAAGGCTGGATTGGGGTGGACGAGTTTGCTAAACAAAACGAAGTCCTACACTGCACGAACCCCATCCAGTAAATGCGGCGGGTACATGGGATGAAGGCTATCGTTCTTACCCGGGGATGTCTGGCAGATACGCTGAGGATGTGTATTCAGAAACGGCAACCCATGCAGTGATGTATGACTGAACTGTCAGAAGTCAGCAGAGGTCGTAGTACTTCTCCGGACATGTACGGAAGAGGAAGGACCGAACAATAGGAGGTTTCCCGAAATTGAAAGACACGAAGGAATACGTAGAAGGCAGACAACTTCATAAAGAAGGCTACCTGCAGGAAGTACGAGTGGAACTCGGAGGTAATGCGGGAGTGCGGAGTATTCCATCCATGTCCGATAAAGACGGAAACGGTGGCAATGAATATGCCGATGGATTACTTGAGAGAATCCTTGACCGCAATAACATGAACATGGCTTACAAAAGAGTCAAGGGAAACAAGGGCAGTCACGGAGTAGATGGTATGACAGTGGATGAACTTCTACAATACCTGAGGCAGAATGGCGGCCAAATCAGAGAATCCATACGGAATGGGGAATATCGCCCCAACCCTGTCAGACGAGTAGAAATACCCAAACCTGACGGGGGCAAAAGACTACTTGGTATCCCTACAGTACTAGACAGAGTGATACAACAAGCCATAGCACAAGTGCTAACCCCAATCTTCGAGAGGCAGTTTTCTGACAACAGCTACGGGTTCCGTCCTAACAGAAGTGCAAAACAGGCAATCATGAAATGTAAGGAATACATTGAAGCTGGCTACAGTTGGTCAGTGGACATTGACCTTGCTAAGTACTTCGACACCGTAAACCATGACAAACTGATGCGATTGTTATCAGAAACCATTAAGGATTCTAGAGTGCTTTCCTTAATACGGAAGTACCTGCAATCCGGTGTAATGATTAATGGGGTTGTTATGGAAACGGAAGAAGGAACGCCTCAGGGCGGAAATCTGTCTCCATTATTGAGCAACATCATGCTTAACGAATTGGACAAAGAGCTGACCAAAAGGGGTCTGAAGTTCTGCCGGTATGCCGATGACTGCAATATATACGTCAGAAGCAGCAAAGCGGCAAACAGAGTCATGGCAAGTATTACCCGCTTCATTGAAGGAGAGCTAAGGCTCCAAGTCAATCAGAAGAAGAGCACTGTAGACAGGCCATGGAAACTGAAATTTTTAGGGTTCTCGTTCTACCGTAAAAAAGGTGGAATAGGAATACGAGTTCACCAAAAGCCGGTTGTTAAACTGAAGCAAAGGCTGAAAGAAATAACAGGCAGAAGCAATGCTATGAGTATGCCCCAAAGGATGGCGAAGCTAAAGCAAGTCATTATTGGATGGGTCAATTATTTTGGCATTGCAGATATGGGTAAACTCGCAAAATCATTAGACATGTGGCTTCGTAGAAGGATTCGCATGTGTTTCTGGAAGCAGTGGAAGAAGATCAAAACCAAACACAGCAACCTTATGGCACTTGGTACACCCAAGCACAAAGCCTGGGAATACGCGAATACAAGAAAGAGCTACTGGCGTACTGCGGGTAGCCCTATCCTTCACAAAACCCTTACTAATGAGCACCTAGCTAAAATAGGTTTTCAGTCTTTTAGCGAAAGATATTCATTCGTTCATTAATTCTATTGAACCGCCGTATACCGAACGGTACGTACGGTGGTGTGAGAGGACGCTGGATAAACTAATTATTCAGCTCCTACTCGATTGTAAACTTGCTGACTAACTTTAAAGTTCTAGGCTGACGCGGGAGGGGATAACTATGCAGGAGAAATATGATGTGCTAATTATCGGGGCCGGACCGGCAGCTATTTACGCGGCATATGAGCTGGTCAGCAAGAATCCCGGTTTGCATGTAGCCATGTTTGAGGCGGGGAATGATATTTACAAGCGCAGTTGTCCTATTGCTGAAAAAAAGGTTCTCCGTTGCATTAGGTGTGAGTCTTGTGATGTGATGCGCGGCTTTGGCGGTGCCGGCGCTTTTTCCGACGGAAAGTTCAATTTTACGGCTAAGTTTGGCGGTTGGCTTAACGAGTATTTACCTGAAGAAGAAGTGATGAAGCTGATAGAGTATGTTGATCAGATTAATTTGGGTTACGGTGCTCCTGATCAGTGTTTCAGCACAGAAAACAGCAGCTTAGGGCGGCGGGCGCTTGCCTTTGATTTGCATTTGCTAAAGGCCAAGGTGCGACACTTAGGTACTGAAAATAATCTGCTTATTTTAAAGAAAATGTTTGACTTTCTTAGAGGTAAGTGTGAAATGTTTTTTAACACTCATGTGGAAGAGATAGCTAAAGAGGCTGCAGAGTTTAAATTGCAAATTAAAGGCAGCCGGCAGAAGGTGGCCGCCGAGTACCTGATTGCTGCTCCGGGACGCGCCGGTTCCGAATGGTTTGTGGAACAGTGCAAAAAGTTGGGACTGGAACTGATTAATAATCAAGTTGATGTCGGTGTGAGGCTGGAACTTCCGGCAGACGTTTTCCAACATATCACAGATGAAGTATACGAAGCAAAGTTAATCTATCGCACTAAAACGTACGGAGATTTAGTCCGCACGTTTTGTATGAACCCTAAAGGTTATGTGGTTACCGAAAATACAGACGGGATTGTGACGGTCAATGGCCATAGCTACCGGGACGAGACGTTGCAAAGCAAAAACACCAACTTTGCTTTGCTGGTAAGCAACCGCTTCACCGAACCTTTCAAAGAGCCGCTGCAGTACGGAAAGTTGATTGCCTCATTTTCTAATATGTTGGGGGGCGGCGTTTTGCTGCAGCGCTTTGGTGACTTACTTAAAGGACGTAGGACTAATGAACATAGGCTGGCAAAAAGCTTTACTAAGCCTACGCTGGAAGCTACGGCAGGCGATTTAAGTTTGGTGCTGCCAAAGAGGCATCTTGACAATATCATTGAAATGATTCACGCTTTAGATAAAATTGCGCCGGGTACTGCTAACAGCGATACTCTGCTTTATGGGGTGGAAGTAAAATTCTATAGCTCTAGGCTAAAACTGACGGAAGAATTAGAGACGGAAATTCCCAAGATGTTTGCCGTGGGCGATGGGGCGGGAATTACCCGGGGCTTATCCCAGGCGAGCGCAAGCGGAGTTCATGTCGCTCGGGTGATTAGCGGGCGCTTATCTTAGTTGCCTGCGGCACGAGCGCACGTGTTTCCTCTGGTCTTTTGTTTGAAATTGTGGTATAAGTTTAGCAGGATAGTCTTCAACTTACATAAGGGGAGAAACGGCGTGAAATATGTTGTAGTGCTTGGGGATGGGATGGCGGACTACCCGGTCGCTGAATTAGGGGGAAAAACGCCTCTGCAGGCAGCAAATAAACCACAGATAGATGCTTTGGCCAAAAAAGGAATGCTGGGGCTTGTCAAAACAATTCCCGACGGCATGACGCCAGGCAGTGATACGGCAAATTTAGCCGTACTGGGTTATGACCCCAGGAAATACTACAGTGGGCGATCGCCGTTTGAGGCGGCAAGTATGGGTATAGTACTGGCTGAAGAAGATGTCACTTTCCGCTGTAATTTAGTCACACTTTCTGATGGAGAGACATACGGTGACCGAATTATGCTGGATCATAGTGCTGATGAAATCTCCACTGAGGAAGCCGGCATTCTTCTTGAGGAAGTAGGTAGGTGTTTATCTACCAGAGATATTCGCTTTTATCCCGGCGTCAGTTATAGGCACCTGATGGTCTGGCGGGGTGCGCCCTTAGATTGGCACCTTACGCCGCCTCATGATATTTTAGGTAAAGCTGTGGGGGATTATCTTCCCGGTGGTTCGTCTGCCGGTATTATTACTGAATTGATGATTGAGAGTACGCTGTTTTTGCCGCACCATCCGCTGAATGTGGTTCGCGTGGCAAGAGGTTTGCGTCCTGCCAACGCCATTTGGTTTTGGGGTGAGGGTAAAAAGGCGCAGTTAACATCTTTTAATCATAAATATGGTTTGCAAGCGGCTGTTATTTCCGCAGTCGATCTTCTAAAAGGAATCGGCTTTTGTGCCGGGATGAAACTAATCCATGTGGCAGGTTCTACCGGCAATTTAGATACAGACTTTCGCGGAGAAGCGGAGGCAGCTTTGGCTGCCTTGCAAGACGGAGTAGATTTTGTTTATCTGCATATCGAGGCACCGGATGAATGCGGTCACCGTCAGGAAACGGAAAACAAAGTAAAATCTATCGAGCTTATTGATAACCTAACGGTTAAAACGCTGATAGACGGGCTTGAACGGTTGGGAGAACCTTATCGCATGATGATTTTGCCGGACCATGCCACACCCCTCTCTCTGCGTACACATACCGCCGACCCGGTGCCTTTCTTGATTTATGATAGTCAGCATGAGCAAAACGGAGTTTCCCGCAGTTTTGATGAACAGTCAGCCAAGGATGCCGGGTTCTATCTGGGGGAAGGCTATCGGTTGATGGATTTATTTCTGCGGAAGACGGAGGGAAAATGATGGCGCAACTTATCTATCACAGTACCCGCGGCGACGATCTGGCTGTAACTGCCGCTGAGGCAATTCTCTCGGGCATTGCGGCTGACGGCGGTTTGTATGTGCCTGCAGAAATCCCACTGCTGACAACACCCTTGCACGAACTTGCTCAATTGGACTACCGGGAATTAGCTGTTACTGTGTTGCGTTTGTTTCTGACGGATTTTACCGAGAAAGAATTGCGTGAAGCTGTGGCGGCTGCTTATAACAGTCGATTTGACACTTCGGAAATTGCGCCGGTGGTGGAGCATGGTGGCGTCCGCTACCTGGAACTTTTTCACGGCCCAACCTTGGCGTTTAAAGATATGGCTCTTGCCCTTCTGCCTTACCTGATGAAAATGGCAGCCGGAAAAACTGGATTTAATCATGAGGTGGTTATTCTAACCGCCACATCAGGTGACACCGGAAAAGCAGCGCTGGAAGCGTTTGCCGGAGTTGAGGGGACAAGGATTATTGTTTTTTTCCCTGAATATGGCGTAAGTCCGGTGCAGAAGCAGCAAATGGTGACGCAGGCTGGAAATAACACTTTTGTAATAGGAATAGAAGGCAACTTTGACGATGCACAAAGTGGTGTTAAGCAGTTGTTCACCGATAAAAAGCTGATTGAAGCGATGGAAGGCAAAGGTTTGATCTTTTCTTCGGCCAACTCCATTAATATAGGTCGTCTAATCCCGCAAGTCGTCTATTATTGGCACGCATATCTGCGGGTTATGGAAGATGGGGGAGTACAGGCGGGCGAGCCGCTTGACTTCGCGGTGCCAACCGGTAATTTCGGAAATATTTTGGCAGGGTACTATGCAAAAAAAATGGGACTGCCGATAGGGTCGCTGATTTGTGCTTCAAATGAAAATAAGGTTTTGTCCGACTTCTTTGCTTCCGGCATTTATGATAAAGAGCGTGAATTTTATCTGACCAGCTCACCGTCGATGGATATTTTGATTTCCAGCAATTTGGAGCGGCTGCTCTGGCAGATTTGCGGGAAGTCGTCGGCGCACGTTGCCGTCCTAATGCAACAGCTCTCCTCTGTAGGACATTATCAGATTAGCGAGGAGATGAAGAAGAATTTGACGGACTTTGTGGGTGGTTATGCTACGGAAGAAGAGACATTTCAAGTCATTCGCCGTGTCCAGGAAGCAACCGGCTATCTGTTGGATCCACATACGGCTGTAGCGCATTCCGTCTGGGAAAAGTATCGGCAGAAAACAGGCAGTAAAACACCGGTAGTAATAGTTTCTACTGCCAGTCCCTATAAGTTTACTAAAAATGTAATGCAAGCGGTGAATCCGAAATATGCTGACGGTGAAGATTTTGCCCTTTTCGCTGAGATGGAAAAAATGACGGGTGTCCCTATACCAGCAGTTATAAGAGGCTTGGCAAGCCGACCGGTTCTGCACAAGAGAGTATGCAAAAAAGCTGAGATGCAGCAAGTGGTTGAAAATATTCTCGGACTGTAAGAGCCGGCCCCTCCCGTTTGCGGAGGGGTTTTGCCGGTCTGACAGACAAGGTTTTATTCTTTACTGTGTGCAAAGAATTTAAAGTTAGAGGGAGGAATAAAGATGCCATTATTTTCACAGTTTAATCTAAGCGGTGAAGTATTAAAGGCTGTTAGCATGATGGGCTTCGAAGAAGCTACCCCCATCCAGGAACAAGCTATTCCGGCTGCGTTGGAAGGGCGAGATCTGATTGGGCAGGCACATACGGGGACAGGGAAAACAGCTGCTTTCGGAGTGCCGTTGATAGAAAAGCTGGAGCGCAATGCAGTATCTGTACAGGCTTTGGTGGTTACTCCCACCAGGGAATTAGCGGTACAGGTGGCGGAAGAGTTGAACAAATTGGGCCAGTTCAAAGGAATTCGTACGCTGCCGGTTTATGGAGGTCAGGAGATTAACAGACAGATTCGCGGATTACAAAAGAATCCTCAGATAATCGCGGGAACTCCTGGGAGGCTGCTTGATCACATCCGTCGCCGCACAATTCGCTTGCACGACATTAAAGTTGTAATCTTAGATGAGGCCGATGAGATGTTAAATATGGGCTTTATCGAGGATATTGAGTCAATTTTAAAAGAGACTCCGACTGAGCGGCAGACACTGTTGTTTTCTGCTACCATTCCCACAGCAATACAACAGTTGGCTCGGCGCTTTATGCGTGATGCTAAATTGATTGCAGTGCGTTCGCAGGAAGTAACGGTGCCTAGTACTGAACAAAGCCATTTGGTTTTGGAGGAAAGGCAAAAATTTGATGTGCTTTGCCGGCTTTTAGATACACAATCCCCGGATCTTGCCATTGTTTTTGGTAGGACTAAGCGGCGTGTAGATGAATTGTATGAAGCATTAAATAAACGTGGTTATTCAGCGGAGGGCATTCATGGAGATATGACACAAGCCCGCCGCGACAGCGTGATGCGCCAGTTCAGGGACGGCACTATAGATGTGTTGGTAGCTACTGATGTGGCCGCCAGAGGCTTAGATATCAGCGGTGTCACCCATGTTTATAATTTTGATATCCCTCAAGACCCGGAAAGCTATGTGCATCGCGTTGGCCGTACAGGACGTGCCGGCAAGAGTGGTATGGCGGTAACGTTTGTTACTCCTCGTGAAGCTAATCAGCTTAGAGCAATCGAGTATGGCACAAGGCGCAAAATTGCCCGACTGCCTATCCCTACGATGCAACAAGCGATAGAGGGTCAGCAGCGTCTGGCAGTAGAGAAGCTGCTGAGAATTGTTGAAAGTGAGGAATTAACCTTTTACAATCCGCTGGCAGAAGAACTGTTACAGGAACATTCTGCGACTACTCTTTTGGCGGCTGCATTGAAGATGGTTACCAAGGAGCCTGACAGCACGCCGGTTAAACTGACGGAAGAGACGCCACGTTGGACGAGTAAACCGCAACATTTTCCAAGAGAAGGATTTAAAAATAACCGGCAGAATAACGCAGGAAAGCCCAGGCCGGTAGGCCGAGGCCGCCGCCCCCAAAAATAAGGGGCAATAATTTAGTCAGCATTATCACGCGAGAGGGTGGATAAAGTGCAAAACCCGGTGGCAACGATTGAAATGGCAGACGGAGGTATTATTACGGTTGAATTGGATATTCAGGCAGCTCCCAATACAGTAAAAAATTTTATTGCTCTTGTAAAAGACGGTTTTTATGATGGTTTGATTTTTCATCGTGTTATTCCCGGTTTTATGATTCAGGGTGGTTGTCCGCAAGGTTCCGGCATGAGCGGGCCTGGCTTTACAATTAAAGGGGAGTTTAGCAAGAACGGATTTCCTAATCCAATCTTGCATAAGCGCGGGGTGATTTCCATGGCTCGTACCGCAGCTCCCGACTCAGCCGGCTCACAGTTCTTCATCATGGTCGCCGATTCACCGCATCTGGATGGACAGTATGCGGCCTTTGGCAAAGTGAGCGAAGGGATAGATGTGGTGGATGGGATAGTCGCTGTGAAGAGGGATTACGCCGACAAACCGCTCGAGGATCAGCAAATAAAAAAGATTACCGTGGAGACCTTCGGCGTAGATCACGGGCAGGCGGAGAAGCTGGTAAAGAGCTAAACTAAAAGTTCGGTTAATGGCGTCGGCAGGCTATTTGTTAAACAGCCTGCCGACGTCTGGAGGAATTTTCGCCATGCGTGAAATTTACTTGGATAATAGTGCTACCACACCGGTGTTGCCGTCAGTCGCCGCAGTGATGCATAAAATACACATCGACGTTTACGGCAATCCTTCTTCGCTGCATCGGAAGGGTGTGGAGGCTGAAAAAGTCAAAAAGAGAGCAAGACGTACACTGGCAGATGCTTGTGGTGTGAAAGAAAGCGAAATTTACTTTACCTCCGGCGGAACGGAAGCAAACAATTTGGCAGTAATCGGTGCAGCTCGGCGGCTTCGGCGCCGAGGGCTGCACTTGATTGCTACCCAGGTGGAGCATCCGTCGGTACTTTATGCTTACCGCTTGCTGGAGCAGGAAGGTTTTATGCTTACCTATTTGCCGGTAGATGGCGACGGCGTAGTTTCTCCCGCTGTGGTCGCAGATGCCGTGCGTGCCGATACACAGTTAGTCAGTGTAATGCACGTTAACAATGAAGTAGGCGCAATTCAGCCGGTGGCAGAAATAGGTCGGCTGATTAAGAAAAAAAATAGTGAAACGCTTTTTCATGTTGATGCCGTCCAGTCTTTTGGCAAACTGCCGGTACAGCCGCTCCTTTGGCAAGCTGATTTAGTTACATTTTCTGCTCATAAGCTGCACGGCCCTAAAGGAGTCGGCGCTTTATACAAGCGACAAGGAATCCATGTGGAGCCCTTTTTTTATGGGGGCGGACAGGAGGATGGTCTGCGTCCCGGAACGGAAAATATGGCCGGCATTGGAGGGTTCGCCGAAGCAGCGCGTCTGGCAACGGCCGGGCTGTCGGCTCATGCCGCAGCTTTAAGCAGGCTGAAGAAAAAATTTTTAGCGGGAATATTGGCGTTAATACCGGACATTTCCTGTAACAGTCCGGAGGAAGGCGCTCCCCATATACTTAACATTACAGTGGCAGGCCTGCGGGGTGAAGTGTTGGTTCACGCTTTGGCAGAGGAAGGCGTTTATCTTTCCACCGGCGCCGCTTGTCACTCGCGGCGACCGGAGTTAAGCCATGTGCTGCTAGCCATGGGTCGCAAGGAAAAAGAAGTTGAAGCAGCGTTGCGCTTTAGTTTCTCAACGCTAAACACTGAGGAAGAGCTGGCTTATGCGCTCGAGAAATTACAGATTGCTGTTTTGGGTATCCGGAGAGTGATGCGGAGGTAAGCAGGATGAAAGAATTATATCTGGTTCGTTACGGTGAGATAGGTCTCAAGGGAAAAAACCGCAAATTTTTTGAAAACAGGTTGACAAACAATATCAAAAAGACATTGCAAGCGGTGGCGCATTGTAAAGTCTATCAAACTCATAGTCGTAATTTTGTGGCAGTGCTTGACGGAGATCCGGTCCAAGTTCTTAACCGTTTAACTCAAATATTTGGGATTGTTTCTGTCAGCCCGGTGGCTATAGCACCGTTGGAAGTGGAGGCAATTAAACAGGTTGCGCTTCGGGAGTTTACTGCGGTGGCAAAGCCCGGGTTGCGTTTTAAAGTGAAGACAAGGAGGGCGAACAAACAGTTTCCGCTGAAATCACCGGAAGTGAGCAGGCAAGTCGGAGCTTACCTGTTGGCAAAGATGCCAGACTTGGTGGTAGATGTGCATACTCCCGAGGCGGTGCTTGAGGTTGAGATTCGGGAGAACGAGGCCTATCTTTATACTCAAACAATTCCCGGCCCCGGTGGTCTGCCGGTAGGAGTTGCCGGTAAAGGACTGCTTTTGCTCTCCGGCGGTATTGACAGTCCTGTGGCTGGGTGGTTAGCGCTCAAACGCGGGGTTACGCTGGAAGCAGTTCATTTTCACAGTTATCCTTATACAAGCGAACGAGCCAAGGAAAAAGTTTTTGATTTGTGTCGGGAGCTGGCACGTTACGGCGGCAAAATCAAGCTGCATTTAGTCCATTTTACAGAAATACAAACCGAACTGCGGTTGAAAACGCCTGAGCGATTAACAATCACCCTAATGCGCAGGATGATGTTACGAATTGCAGAGCGGTTGGCTGAAAAACAAGGTGCTTTGGCACTGATCACGGGAGACAGCCTAGGGCAGGTGGCAAGCCAGACAATGGAAAGCATTAATGTGATTGAACGAGTCTCGGCCATACCCGTTTTTCGTCCGCTAATTGCGCTGGATAAAACAGAAATTGTTACTATCGCCCAGCGGATTTGTACTTATCCAATTTCTGTGCGCCCTTACGAGGATTGTTGCACCGTGTTTCTGCCGGAATATCCTGTTACACGTCCGCAGTTGGCTGAGGTAGAAGCAGCGGAAGCAGTATTAGATGTTGAATCACTAGTTGAAAACAGCCTGGCAAATATAGAGGTTTTCCTAAACCATGGGGACGGTTCTGGTGGTTGAAACCACCAGAACCGTCCCCATGGTTTAAGAGAGAGCTCTGACGAAAGAGGCGATTCGTTCTATGCCTTTTTGCAACTGTTCCATGCCAAGGGCGTAAGAAAGTCGCACATATGTCGGGGCTGCGAAACTGATACCGGGCACTACCGCCACCTGAAAGTGTTCCAGAAGGAGCTCGGCAAAATCAGCGCTGTCGGTCAGCTGTTTATCCTGAAAATAGCGGCCTAGCAGACCGCTCGTGTCCATCAAAACATAGAAAGCACCGGTCGGCTCAATACAGGAGAGTCCGGGGATAGAAGCAATTTGTTGTACCAGATAGTCTCGTCGCCCGGCAAAAGCGCTTCTCATTTCTGCTACGCAGTGCTGCGGGCCGGTGATTGCCGCCAGCGCGGCTTTCTGGGCGATTGAGTTGGGGTTGCTGGTGGCATGGCTTTGTATGTTGCTCATCATTTGGGCAATTTCCTTGCGGGAGGCTGTATAGCCAATGCGCCAGCCGGTCATGGAATATGTTTTAGAGACACCGTTAACCACAATAGTAAGATCTTTTATTTTTTCGTTTAGTGAGGCGATGCTCACATGTTTAAAGTTGCCATAGATTAATTTTTCGTAGATCTCATCTGAAATTACAAATAAATTATGCGCCACGGCAACGTCGGCTATCGCTTCCAGCTCTTGTCGTGTATAGACTTGTCCCGTTGGATTGTTTGGGCTGTTTATCAGAATCGCTTTTGTTTTTTCTGTCAGAGCAGCGAGCAATTCCTGACGGGTAAGCTTAAAGTTGTTCTTTTGCTGAGTTTGCACAACTACAGGCACACCGTCATTTAGCTTAATCATCTCTGAGTAACTGACCCAGAACGGCGCAGGAATAATCACCTGGTCTCCCGGATTTAGGAGTGCGGCAAAAATATTAGTCAGTGAGTGCTTTGCCCCATTGCTTACCACAATTTCGGCGGGTTGATAAGATAAGCTGTTATCCTCCAGGAGTTTTCGGCAAATCGCCTGCTGCAGATCGAGTGAACCGGCGACAGGGGTATATTTAGTAAAGCCGCCGTTAATTGCTTCGATAGCTGCCTCCTTAATGTGATCCGGGGTATCAAAGTCCGGTTCTCCGGCTCCAAAACCAATTACATCAATCCCCTCGCTTCTCAGTTGCTTAGCCTTAGCATCAATGGCTAGCGTGGCTGAGGGTGTGATTGACAGCGCTTTTCTTGACAGCATAGGGTACGCACTCTCCTTTGCAGGGCTTTTATCTTATTGATTGCTTTGATTAGCCGTGGCGCTTGCGAAATGTCTCCATGAATTCAGCAAGTTTTTCGCAGCCTTCACTGCTCATGGCATTATAGACGGAAGCACGTATGCCTCCTACGGAGCGGTGCCCTTTTAATCCAACCAGTTTCGCCTCCGCCGCTTGCGCTAAAAATTGTTTCTCCAGCTCTGTCGTCGGCAGTCGAAAGGTAATGTTCATTAATGAGCGGCTGTCTTGTCGGGCGTGGCCCTGATAGAAATCATTGCTGCTGTCAATTCCTTGATAAACAACCGTTGATTTTTCCGCATTATATTTGCCAATGTAAGCCAGACCGCCTTTTTCTTTTAGCCACTCGAGCATCAGTCTCAACAGATAAATGCTAAAGGTAGGCGGTGTATTGTAGAGCGAATCGTTTTTGGCGTAAACATCATAGCGCAGCATGCTCGGCAGTGATGGTGGCACATGTTCGAGCAGTTCTTTGCGGATTAATACTACGGTTACTCCCGCAGGTCCGAGATTCTTTTGGGCGCCTGCATATACTAGGGCAAATTTATTGTAATCAAGCGGGCGGGAAAAAATATCGCTTGACATATCGGCTATTAAAGGGACGCCGTATGTTTCCGGAATATAGTGCCACTCAGTACCAAAAATTGTGTTATTGGTGGTGATATGTAGGTAAGCTGCATTTCTGTCCAGCTCCAGATCAGCTTGGCGCGGAATTTCGCTAAAGTTACGGTCTGCCGTCGTAGCAGCCACACGTATTTCAGCAATTTTTCTTGCTTCCTCATACGCTTTTTCAGCAAACTGTCCTGTGAGCACATAATCTGCAGATTTATTGCCGATAAAATTGAGAGGGATCATACTAAATTGTAGGCTGGCACCGCCCTGAAGAAACAGCACGCGGTAATCGTCTCCCACCCCGGCCAGTTCCTTAAACAGTGCCTCTGCGCTGTGGATAATCTCTTCGAATTCTTGCGAACGGTGAGACATTTCCAGCACCGACATGCCGGTGCTTTCGTAGTTTAAAAAGGTGGAACGAGCCTTTTCAAGCACGGGGAGTGGCAGGGCGGATGGGCCTGGGTTAAAATTATAAACACGATCCATTTTTATACCTCCAATTTAGGAGAATTTCTTTTCATTATAATCTAAGTTGATAAAATATCGCAAGAAGCTCTTTTTTCAGGCGCATTTTGCCGGTTGATTGTTCGATAACGGGACGAAGTCAGGCAGATGAGGGCGGCTCACAGTATAGCACCGATAGTTTATCGCTCGGTCACGATGTAAAAAAATATTTGACAGCAGCCTAAACGGCTGTTAACATAGTAAACAGATAGCAAACACGGTAATTGAAAAATGAATAAAACTCTTATCAAGAGTGGTGGAGGGACTGGCCCGATGAAACCCGGCAACCCCAGGCAACTGGAAGGTGCCAATTCCTACAGGGTCACTCCTGGGAGATAAGAAGAGTGCCGTAAACAAACAGCCTCTTCTCTCCGGAAGAGGTTTTCTTTTTGCCTACAAAATGCCAACAGTCAAAAAATGAGGAGGAATAATAATGACAAAAGAGTATCGCTTTGACACACTGGCCGTTCATGCCGGTCAGGTGCCGGATCCCGCCACAGGCTCACGCGCTGTGCCAATTTACCAAACGACTTCTTATGTGTTTCAGGACACTGAGCATGCGGCGCGTTTGTTTGGTTTGCAAGAGTTCGGCAATATTTACACCCGGATTATGAATCCAACTACAGATGTGCTGGAAAAACGAGTAGCAGCTTTAGAGGGAGGCGCTGCGGCGCTTGCAGTCTCCAGCGGACAGTCGGCGATAACGTTGTCGTTATTAAACTTGACGCGTCCCGGTGATGAAATTGTTTCTGCGAACAGTCTCTACGGCGGGACATACACCCTCTTTACATCAACTTTCCCAAAGTTCGGTGTAAATGTCCGTTTTGTTGATCCAAAAGAGCCGGAAAATTTTCGCACTGCTATTACTGAAAAAACTAAAGCAATTTATGCTGAAACCATGGGGAATCCAAAGCTGGATGTGCTGGACATTAAAGCTGTCGCCGCAATTGCCCATGAAGCCGGAGTACCGTTGGTGATAGATAGTACCGCGACCACACCCTATTTGCTCCGACCGATTGAGCACGGTGCCGACATTGTCGTTCATTCGCTCACTAAATTTATCGGCGGACATGGTACATCTATCGGCGGGATTATTGTCGATTCCGGCAAATTTGACTGGGGTAGCGGCCGCTTCCCTGATTTTACAGAACCGGATCCTACTTACAACGGACTTCGCTATCTTGAAGCCTTCGGCGGACTGGCTTATATCCTTAAGGCTCGTGTTCAGCTTCTGCGAGATATGGGCACCAGTCTTTCCCCGTTCAACTCTTTCTTGTTTCTGCAGGGTCTGGAGACACTGCATTTGCGGCTGCAGCGACATTGTGAGAACGCCTTGGCTGTGGCAAAGTTTTTGGCGACCCACCCGGCAGTAGTTTGGGTTAATTATCCCGGATTACCGGGGCATCCGTCTCATGAGTTGGCAAAAAAGTATTTGAGTAATGGATATGGCGCTTTAGTTGGTTTTGGTATCCGAGGAGGTCGGGAAGCAGGAAAACGTTTCATTGATTCGCTGAAGTTATTTTCGCACCTTGCTAATATTGGTGACGCTAAGTCTTTGGCCATCCATCCCGCCACCACAACCCACTCTCAGCTATCGCCGGAGGAACAAGTCAGTGCCGGCGTGTCTGCAGATTTTGTTCGTCTTTCCCTTGGCCTGGAGGACAGCGCAGATTTGATTGCAGATTTGGAACAGGCTTTGGCGGAGGCATCAGCCTAAGATACAATTTGCACTTTTTTCTGTCGAGAAAAAAGGATTTTCTGCGAGGCTGTGGAAGTACTCTGAAAAGTTCCTTTGGTTCGGCTGATTAACAAACTTATTTTTGTTTTAGGGAGGCCGCTATGCTTTTATGGAGAAGAGAAGTGGGTTCTTTTGCCGCTAATTGTTACTTAATTGCCTGTTCTGAAACTAAAGAAGGCATTGTTATTGATCCCGGCGCTGAAGCTAAACAAATTCTAAAGATGGTTGAAGATGCGGCTGTGACAGTTAAGTATATTGTCAACACCCATGGTCACTTCGATCATGTAGGAGCAAATGCGGAAGTGCGTCAAGCAACCGGGGCGCCTATTTTGATTAATGAGGCGGACAGGGAAATGTCCAGCAAACCGCCTGCCAGCCTCTCGGTTTTTGTTGGCAAATTGCAGTTTGTTGAACCGGATCGTTTTATCAGAGAAGGGGATAAGCTTACCGTTGGAAATCTGCAGGTGGATGTGATTGCGACTCCGGGACATACTAAGGGCTCGGTTAGTTTGCTGGCGGATGGCAAATTATTTACCGGAGACACGCTTTTTTCAGGTTCCGTTGGCCGTACCGACCTGCCCGGCGGTTCTCATGGAGAGTTAATCTATTCCATAAAAGAAAAGTTGCTGATTTTCCCAGGCGAGACTATTGTTTATCCAGGCCACGGTCCGGAAACGACTATTGCCGACGAAAAAAAATATAATCCTTTCTTACGTTAAAAAAGGATTAGCTTTATTGAGAATGTTTGATAAGGGCGAGCAAGAGAGGGGATGCAATTTATGAAAAGGGCCGTTGCTTCATTGTTTCTGGCAGTGATTCTTGTGCTCCCATTTCTCCTTCCTGTAAAGGCCGAAGCAACTGTGGCTGCTTCCGACCCGCAAATCGCAGTGAGATTAAGCAATTTTCTGGGAAATCGGGAGGCAGTGACTTTTGCCGTTGTGGGTGATTATGTAATCAGTTCGGACAATCTCCCACTGGAGCAAAATGTGAGATTTACGGTGAGGAGAGAGAACTCGGAACTCGTGCTTTTTAGGGGAAGCGAAAGATTGGGCAGTTACGGGAATTCGTTTACAGTAAGGCCTCTAAGCTATAACACTAATTCATTTATTACAATTGAGAGCCCAACTGCCATTCTTGATTATCTGGGAGAAATTACTTTTACTATTGAAAGTGGGCAATTTATTCGCCCGATAAATAGGCTTCCATTGGAAGATTATCTCAAAGGCGTTGTGCCGCGAGAAATGCCGGCCTCTTGGCCGATTGAGGCGTTGAAGGCTCAGGCGGTCGCCGCGCGGACTTTTGCTTTGCGGCGCGTAAATCAGGTTATTGGTGATACGCAGCAGTTTCAGGTTTACGGAGGTTTTCCCCGGGAGTCCAGGACCTCCTTGGCAGTTGAGGAAACTCGCGGGCAAGTGTTGTTTTTCAACAATGCTTTAGCGGAGACGCTGTATTCTTCCAGTAACGGAGGATTTACGGAGAGCAATATCAATGTCTGGGGAGGGGCTCAGCTTACATATTTGCCAAGCCAAACAGACCCCTTTGATCCGCAAAACGGCTGGGCAGTCACTTTGCACAGACAGCAAATAGACTTGGCCGGCCGAGAGCTGACGAATCCGGCATCATGGTGGAGCAGCGTCAATGAAAGAGATTTAGTGATCGCAAACAATCTCAGGTTATGGTTAGCCCGCAATGGTTTTACCGGTTTAGAGCTGAAAATTGTTGCTATCCCTGACTTGCAAATATCGGAGGAAAGAAACTCAAGCGGCAGGAGGGTATTGGGCAGCATAGCGCTGGAATTTATTAGCAGACAAGCTGACGGCACGTTTGTTATGAATGAGAACGGGAGCCTGAGGATTACCAGGAGCGAACATAGCAATCTTCCTATTGCCACTCTTCGTGCGATGTTAGGCACCATGCAAATGAGAAGCGTTCTTGTTGACAGCTTTACGGCAAATGGCGCGGTTTACTCATTCGCGGGAAGAGGATTTGGTCACGGGGTTGGCATGAGTCAGCACGGAGCAAGGGTGATGGCTGAAAGAGGCGCCGGCTTCAGGGAGATTCTTAACTTTTATTACCCGGGGACAGTTTTAACAAATCAGGCCTGGGCCGCTCCTGCGCCAAGTCCGCCGGAGCAACCACCTGTTCTAACACCAATTTCGTCTTTTAACGATATACAGGGTCACTGGGCAGAGAGCGAGATTATGGCAATGACCGAACTGGGCATTGCCGGCGGCGTCACACAGGACGGTTTTGGGCCAAACGGTTTAGTTACCAGAGCGCAGTTTGCCGCCTTTTTGATACGTAGTTTGAGGATTGCGGAGGTTAATCCTGCTGCCGGACGCTTTAGTGATGTGAGTCGGACAGCTTGGTACTACGGTGCGGTAGAGGCGGCTCTTGCGGCGCAGCTGGTGGGAGGCTATCCCGATGGGAGTTTTAGGCCTAACCAACCGATTACGCGTGACGAGATTGCTGTTATGGTGGTGAGGGCGCTTAATCTTCAGGCAGTCACGCCTGTTTCCTTTACTTCTCCGGAGGTGGTGCTGGCCTCCCGGTTTAAGGATTGGCAGACTATTGCCGTTTGGGCGAGGGGAGCCGTAGCTCAAGCAGTCGAAGCAAATATTGTTAGGGGCCGGGAAGGAAACCTTTTTGCTCCTCAGGAGAATGCCAGCCGGGCAGAAGCAGTAGTTATGCTGAAAAGAATGCTGAACAGCAGCGGCAGGCTTAGTCAATAGCAGCTTTTCTGTGCGTTAAATATGCTTAAAAAGATAAACTATAAAATCAGAGAGCCGGTTGGCGGATGCCAGCCGGCTCTCTGATTTAGGTACGCAGGGAATTATAGATAAAGCTAAACAAATTGTTCTAACAAATGGCTTGATAAAGTTCTAAACCTCGAATATAATATAACAAGTTGACGGAGGTGCACAATATGGATTTTATGTCAGCGAAAGAAACGGCAAAAAAGTGGAAAATCTCTCAAAGGCGAGTTGCTATGCTTTGCTCTGAAAATAGGATACCTGGTGCTATGATGGTCGGCAATATGTGGATTATTCCCACCAATGTCAAAAAGCCTGAGGATGCGCGGACCACTCGCTTTTTGCGTGATAGCACCTTGTCGGTTAAGCCTTTTGTAAAATGGGCTGGCGGCAAATCGCAGATTTTAGGGAATATCCGTCAAGGATATCCCTTTGGCTTAGGGAAAACAATAACGAAATATGCCGAGCCGTTTGTCGGCGGCGGTGCGGTACTTTTTGATGTACTTAGCAAGTATCAGTTGGAAGAAGTGTACATTAGCGACTTAAACCGAGAGTTAATTGAAACTTACACCCAAATTCGTGAGAACGTTGATGAGTTTATCTCTGTTCTGAGCACTTTGGAATGTGAATATTTGTTGCTTTCTGATGATGAAAGAAAGAGCTATTACTATGCTAAAAGAGAGCGGTTTAATGTGCTCAAAGCAAACGCCGCAATTGGCGTGGAAATGGCTGCCCTTTTCATTTACCTAAATAGGACTTGCTTTAACGGGCTTTATCGAGTGAACGGCAAGGGCGGTTTCAATGTGCCGATGGGCAGTTATAAAAATCCGACCATCTGTGATTCCGATAACCTTTTAGCTGTATCGAAGAGTCTGCAAGGCGTAAGGATTGTCTGCGGTGACTATAAAGAATCTGGTGATTTTATAGATAATAAGACATTTGCTTACTTTGACCCGCCGTATCGTCCTCTATCTGTTACATCCAATTTTACATCTTACGCGCAGGATGGATTTGATGACGAGAAGCAAGCGGAACTCGCATGCTTTATCAAAGAAATGAGCGGCAAAGGAGCTTTTGTCATTGCCAGCAACTCAGATCCAAAGAATACAGACGAGAACGACAACTTTTTTGATAACCTTTACAACACGCTGTCAATCGTTCGAATATCTGCAAGCAGGGCGATTAACTCTGTAGGTGAAGGACGCGGTCGCGTAAGTGAGTTGCTGATTTCAAACTTTGGAGGTATACGTGCATGAGGAATTTCACTGGCTGGTTCTCTCACTTCCGTGAGAGTATTAGCGACTATGCCTACTATGTTGACTTTTCTAAAGTCCACCGTAACGTGCGTGAGGTTAAAATCGAGTTGAATATCCTGAATACCCTCATCGGTTCGACGAACATTGGGGAAGAGTTCGATGCTCTTGTAACGAAGTATCCCGAAACGCTGAAATGCATTCCTCTACTGCTTGCGGTTCGGGCAAGTGAGATATATGCCATTGATGGTGATGGCGAGTTTACATATGACTTTATCCGCCCCAACCAGACGGCGGAACAGTACCGTGAATTTATGCGAAAGACAGGGCTGTTCAATCTTATGGAGAAGCATATCGTACATAGTCTTGTTGATTATGTCACTGGTGTAGAAACCGGTCTTGACAGCAACGGACGCAAGAATCGCGGCGGTCATTTGATGGAGAACCTTGTTGAGAGTTATCTCTGCAAAGCTGGATTGGTGCGCGACACAGACTACTTTAAGGAGATGAAAATTTCGGATATTGAGGGGGAATGGGGCTTAGACCTGTCAGCTTTAAGTAATCAAGGGAAAACCGTCAAGCGCTTCGATTTCGTTGTAAAAACAGAACGTGTAGCTTATGCCATTGAAACTAATTTCTATGCCAGTAGCGGTTCAAAGCTTAATGAAACTGCTCGTAGTTATAAAAACATTGCATTGGAGGCCCAGAATATAATCGGCTTCGACTTTGTCTGGTTCACAGACGGTAAGGGTTGGCTTTCCGCAAGGCATAACCTTGAGGAGACATTTGACGTAATGAGACATATATACAGTATCGCCGACTTAGAAAGAGGTGTGATGGGTAGGATTTTTAAATGACGATAAAAAAATGGGAGCCGGATAACTTCGAGTTGGAAATGAATACAGTGTGGAGTTTCCCTGATAGAGGTGCTTGGGCTACCCACGACGCTAAATATCGCGGCAATTGGTCGCCGTACATACCGCGCAATCTTTTGCTCCGCTATTCAGCGGAGAGCGATACTGTCCTCGACCAGTTCGCTGGCGGCGGCACTACGCTTGTTGAGGCGAAATTGCTCGGGCGCAATATAATTGGTGTGGATGTAAACCCCACTGCTTTAGAGCGCTGCCGCGAGAAGACCAATTTCGAATACCCAGGCGCCGGCCAAGTTGCTATTCGCCAAGGCGATGCTCGGAGTTTGGACTTCCTGCAGGAAAGGAGCGTTGACTTTATCTGCACACACCCGCCTTATGCGGACATTATTCATTACAGCGAGGATATTCCTAATGACCTGTCATTGTTCAGCGTAAACGAATTTTTGGAACAGATGAAGCAAGTGGCCTTGGAGTGTTACCGTGTCCTGAAAAAGGACAAGTTTTGTGCCATATTGATGGGCGATACACGTAAAAAAGGGCACGTTGTAACGATGAGTTTTGAAGTAATGAAAATTTTTGAAAGTGCAGGGTTCAAGACAAAGGAGATTATTATCAAAGAGCAACACAACTGTAAAGCAACAGGTTACTGGAAAACAAACAGTGTCAAGTATAATTTCTTGCTATTGGCACATGAGTATTTGTTCGTTTTCAGGAAATAGGGCTAAATGTCCTCAATTTCGCTCTACAGCATAGCCCTGTCAAACTAGTCCCAGTATCGGATATCCTGTTCAATAAAAAGCCATTTTATGGCAAGCAGGCCGTCGAAGTCATTAGCCTTGCACTGGGCAATTGAGCGGAATGAATTGCATCATAACCTAAAGCCGCCGGCAAGACTGCGTTATTGTCGTCGGAAAGGATTTCTGAACCACCAGCCACCGTCCCAGTTCCACTGCTGTTCCGGGGGGCAGTGCGGACAATCCGGCCAGGTGCACTGTTCTTGCGGTTCCGTGCCGGCAATAAACAATTCGTTAATAGGGGTGAGTTCGCAGCGGGGGTTATGGAGCAGGCTGCTATATGGACAAAGCTGCACCGTAACTAACCCATCGGGACGGCTAAACTCCCTGGACGGCAACTCTTTGTGGGCTTCTCGCATAAAGTTGGCCCAAACAGGGCCTGCTAGGCTGCTGCCGGTTTGTCCGGGCAGAGACTTGTTTTCATCGTTGCCGACCCATACGGCTGTCACCAGATCGGGCGTATAGCCTACAATATAGGCATCCCGGTTCCCTTGAGAGGTGCCGGTTTTGGCAGCGGCCGTCCTATTGACGATCGGGCCTAGGGATCGTCCGGTGCCGATAGGAGAGTGGAGCACACTTTTTAGCATATCGGTCATCAGGTAGGCTATTTTTGGCTCTAATACAGGCTCACGCTCTAACTCGCTCTGATAGAGGATGCGACCATGGGGATCAGTGATTTTTCTGATAAAACGTGGTTCTACTCGCACTCCTGAGTTGGCAAACGGTGCATAGGCTGCGGCCATTTGTAAGGGAGAGACAGAAATGGGTCCGAGAGGTAAAGAGGCAATAGGGCTTAAAGCGCTGGTGATGCCCAGGCGTGCGGCCATTTCCACCGATTTTTCCGGTCCTATTTCCAAATGGGTTTTTACAGCTACCACGTTACTCGAGCGGGCAATGGCATCGCGCATGCGCAGTGCTCCGTAAAAACGGCCGCTATACTCCAGCGGTTCATATGGCTCATCCTGATTAGGCAATTCATACGAAACCGGTTCGCTCACCCGGACGGTAGCCGTCGTTTCCCCGGCTTCCAGCGCTGCGGCATAGGTAAAAACTTTAAAGGCAGAACCTGAGGCTCTTCCGGGGTGGGCTACTGCGCGGTTAAACTGGCTGTCGCGGAAGTCGCGGCTGCCTACCATCGCACGCACAGAGCCATCCTCCGGGTCTAAGGATACGAGCGCCGCTTGCAAGGGAAGCAATTCTCCGTTTGCGCCGCGAGTGGTCTCGGGCACAAAACGGGCAACGGCACTTTCCGCCGCTTGCTGCATCTGCCTGTCAAGTGTGGTATAAATATGCAGTCCGCCCCGGTAGACAATTTCAGGGTCGTCCGGGAAAATTGCCGCCAGCTCGTGCTCGATCAGATAATCAATAAAATGCGCACCCAGTTGTCGCTGCGCCCGATCAGCGTCTCTGTTACGTAAAACCAGTTCTTCTCTTAGAGCCGCTTGGCGCTCTGCTTCGGAAATATATCCTTCGGCCACCATTCTGGTCAGTACAGTGTTTTGGCGTTGCTTGGCTGCCGCAAAATTCAAATGCGGCGAATAAAGGGCTGGGCCGCGGGGGATGCCGGCTAAGACTGCGGCTTCGGCCAGAGAAAGTTGCTGCACAGATTTCGCAAAATAGGTGCGCGATGCTGCTTCCACCCCGTAGGCGCCATGACCAAAATAGATTGTATTGAGATATTTTTCTAAGATTTCATCTTTAGTAAAGCGACGCTCCAGTTGAATTGTTAAAAACATTTCTTCTGCTTTGCGGGTGAATGTTTTTTCCGGGCTCAAAAATAAATTACGAGCCAGTTGCTGAGTAATGGTGCTGCCTCCTTCTGCAAGTCTGCGTTCTCTGATGTTACGGAAGACAGCGCGCAGTAAACCTTGCAGGTCAATGCCGGGATGGCTATAGAATCGTTGATCCTCAACTGCAATAAAAGCTTGTTGCAGTTGCAGCGGCACTTCTTCAAGCGGCACGGCAAAGCGGTTTTCTTCAAAGCGGGTGGTAATTACAGCATTATTTATGTCATAGAAGGTGCTGGTCAGAGGCGTTTCGATCTGGGGAAGCTCTCCCATCCCGGCAACAGAGATTCCTAAAAAGCCGATTGCGCCAAGAGCCAGAAAAAAAACAAATAAAAAGATTGTTAGCGAAAATCGGGCAAACCGTAGCATTTGCTTCCCCTCCTTTGCGGGAATTTTTTTAACAACTTAGCTTCCCTAGAAATTATAGCATGATTATCTTGCGGAAGCTCTTAGGAATTGTTTGCACAGCTTGGAATATGTGGTATAATGCTTTCGATATGTTTGGAGCGTGCCGTGAATCGGCATGCTGTCACAGGATAAAATAAAAATGTGCAAAAACAGAAGGAGGTTTACCCTATGTTACCCACACCAAAAAAATTTAAAATTGTGGCTGCGGCCGCTGAGGGTTCCCATAAGCTGACAGCGTTTGATAATGCCCTGCTAGGCGCAGGTATCGGCAATGTTAATCTAGTGCGAATCAGCAGTATTCTGCCGCCTTCCGCCAAGCAGGACCAAGCGTTGGAATTGCCCCCCGGTTCTCTTGTCCCCACCGCTTATGGGTCTATTGTCTGCGATCAGCCGGGAACAAAGATTGCCGCTGCCGTGGGCATTGGTTTTTCAGCAGACACGTTTGGCGTGATTATGGAGTTCTCCGGAATGTGCAGCAAGCAGGAGGCGGAAGATAAGATTGCGGGAATGTTAAAAGATGCTTTTGAGAATCGCGGGATTCCTTTGGTAAAAACGGAAATCCGTGCTGTCGAACATACAGTTGATTCTATCGGGTGCGCGTTTGCCGCTGTGGCACTTTGGTATTAATATTTAAGGAAAAAGAAGGGATAAAAATAAGATGGAACTTTGGTATACGGAAAAGCAGACTGCCAATTTAGGCATTACTTGTTTGGTAAAAGAGACGTTGTGCAACTTTAAAACACAATTTCAACAGTTGGCTGTGCTTGACACCGCGCAATTTGGCAAGATGCTGGTACTCGACGGTGTTGTGCAGACTACAGAAAAAGATGAGTTTGTTTATCATGAAATGATCGTTCATATCGCTATGCAGGCTCATCCTAGCCCGCAAAATGTGCTGGTAATAGGCGGCGGTGACGGCGGAGCAATTCGTGAGGTGCTAAAATATCACGAGGTGGAGTCGGCTACGCTGGTGGAAATTGACGAAGCGGTAATCGAAGTATCAAAAAAATATTTGCCTGAGATTTCCTGCGCTCTCTCTGATCGTCGCGTTAACGTTTTGGTGGCTGACGGTATTGCGCATGTCAAACAGTCTCTCGGTAAATATGATGTGATTGTAGTTGATTCGACCGACCCTGTAGGTCCCGCTGTCGGTCTGTTCGCCGAGGAATTTTATGCTGATATCTTTAAGGCGCTGAAAAAAGACGGCATACTCGTTGCGCAAACAGAATCACCCTTTTTTAATCGTGATTTGATTGAGAGCGTTTATGCCCGTATCGGAAGCGTCTTCCCGCTGACTAAACTTTATCTGGCCAGTGTCCCTACTTACCCCAGCGGATTATGGAGCTTTACCGTTGGTTCAAAATGCTATGAACCTGAAAATTGCCGGCAAAAACCGGTGAACACCAAATATTATAACTTTGCCGTTCATCAAGGCGCTTTTTGTTTACCTAATTTTGTGAAGGAACTGGTGGGAGAGAAGGGCAAATGAGCAAAGTGCCTGAAAAAGCAGAGTGCGGCAGCTTATACTTAGCAGCCGGCAGCGACTATCAAGCCAGCCGGGCAGTTATTTTGGGAGCCCCCATGGATTACACCGCATCCCATCGCCCCGGCTCGCGCAGCGGTCCGCAAGCAATCAGAGCAGCTTCTCCCGGTTTGGAGGAATACAGTATTTATTCCGGCAGGGACTTACGGGATGCTTGTTTTTATGATGCGGGGGATTTGGCTTTGCCGATGGGAAACACAGCGCGTTCACTGGCCATTATTGAGGAAGCGACTGACGATATTTTCGCGGCGAAAAAATTTCCGCTTCTTTTAGGCGGAGAACATCTGGTCAGTTTGGGTGCTCTGCGTGCCGCCGTTAAACACTATCCAAAACTTGCTGTGCTTCATTTTGACGCTCATGCCGATTTGCGTACAGATTATCTGGGAGAGCCTTATTCACATGCTTCGGTGATGTATCATGTATATACGGAACTAGGCATTGAACTATTCCAGTTTGGCATTCGTTCCGCTACTCGCGAAGAGGAAACCTTTGCCAAAAAGCATGCCCATTATTATCCTTTTCATGTATTTGCACCGCTTAAGGAGGCTATGGCCTCATTAGTCGACCGACCTGTCTACTTATCTCTGGATATCGACGTGGTTGATCCCGCGTTTGCTCCGGGAACAGGCACGCCTGAACCGGGGGGGATCAGTTCGGGGGAGCTGCTGGAGGCGTTGGCGTTGCTGCGCCGCCTGCCTGTCGTAGGGATGGACTTAGTGGAAGTAACCCCTGTCTATGACCCGGCCGGAATCACGGCTATGCTGGCAGCCAAAATAATCAGGGAAATTATCCTGGCATTTGCTTAAAGCAGATCTGACACTAGGCAAAGCGGGCAAAGTAAAATGAAGATCAAAAGAAGTGAGAGGTTGAAAGGGGAAGGGTGCAATGGGCACTAAATATATTTTTGTTACCGGCGGAGTAGTTTCATCTTTGGGGAAGGGGATCACAGCGGCCTCACTTGGCTGTCTGTTAAAGTGCAGAGGACTTAAGGTGACGATTCAGAAGTTTGATCCATATATTAACTTTGACCCCGGCACGATGAGTCCCTATCAGCACGGAGAAGTATTTGTGACGGACGATGGCGCTGAGACCGACCTAGACTTAGGCCATTACGAACGTTTCATTGATATTAATCTGACAAAAAGCTCTAATGTTACCACCGGGAAGATTTATTGGTCTGTGATTAACAAAGAAAGAAAAGGGGATTTTTTGGGAGGGACAATCCAAGTAATCCCTCATATTACTAATGAGATTAAGAGCCGGATTAAACGGGCAGCAAAGCAAAGCGAAGTAGATGTGGTGATTACAGAAATAGGCGGCACGGTGGGAGATATTGAGAGTTTACCTTTTTTGGAAGCTATTCGTCAGATGAAAAGTGATATCGGTCGTGAGAATGTAATGTATATTCATGTTACTTTGATTCCCTATCTGACTAGGTCGGGAGAGCTAAAAACTAAGCCTACTCAGCATTCGGTGAAAGAATTGCGTTCAATCGGGATTCAGCCTGATGTAATCGTCTGTCGAACCGAACATGCTCTATCCAGAGATATTAAAGATAAAATTGCCTTGTTTTGCGACATTGACCCCAAGGCAGTTATTGAAAATTCAGACGCAGCTTCTATTTACGAGGTTCCTCTGAAAATGCATGCTGAGGGTCTTGATGAAATTGTGATGAAGAAGCTGGGGCTTTCTAATATGAGTTGCGATCTTCGCGAATGGTCCGCTTTGGTGGAACGGAGCAAGACGCTTCGTAACAAAGTGACTATTGGGCTTGTTGGCAAATATGTGGCTCTACGAGATGCGTATCTTAGTGTGGCGGAGGCATTGGCTCACGGTGGCTTTGAAAATGACTGCGCTGTAGATATCCGCTGGATTCACGCTGAGGATGTGGAAAAGCAGGGAACGGAAGCATTGCTTGCCGGACTTGACGGAATTTTGATCCCAGGGGGCTTTGGAGACAGAGGGATTGAAGGTAAAATTTCTACTGTACGTTACGCCCGGGAAAATAAGATTCCTTTCTTTGGGATTTGTTTAGGTGTTCACTGTGCGGTTATTGAATACGCCCGCAATGTCTGTGGGTGGCATGATGCTCATTCTACGGAATTCAATCCTGATACTACTCATCCGGTAATAGACTTATTGCCGGAACAGAGCGAAATTGAGGAACTGGGCGGCACTATGCGGCTGGGACTCTACCCTTGTAAAGTCGAGGAAAACACTTTGACGTATGCGGCATACAAGGATGAAATAATTTATGAACGCCATCGTCATCGCTACGAAGTAAACAATGTGTTCCGGGAGCGCATTGCAAAGCAGGGTCTGGTGATGGCTGGGACATCCCCAGATGGCCGCCTGGTGGAAGTTGTGGAGCTTAGCGAACACCCGTGGTTTGTGGCGAGTCAATTCCATCCTGAGTTTAAGTCAAGACCAAATAGGGCTCACCCGCTCTTTCGTGATTTTATCGGTGCAAGCCTTGTTTATTGCCGCAGCCGTGATTGCCAAGGAGAATAATCTTCGCATGGCGGGAAAAAATGGGGACGACAAAAAGAGAAAAGTTAGTTGCGTTTAAGCTGTTGTAATTTTGCAGCTGATATGATAAAAACTAATTGTATAACTTTTGTCTAAGAAAGGAAGGTCTTAATTATGACACATGTGATCAACGACGAATGTATCTCCTGCGGTTCCTGTGAACCAGAGTGTCCGGTGGACGCAATTTCCGAGGGCGATGATAAGTATGTGATTGACGCTAAAATATGCACTGACTGTGGTGCATGTGCGGAAGTATGTCCTGTTGATGCCGTAATAGCCGAGTAGTTAAAATGTTTAACAGTCAAAGGGAGGGCCGAGGGCCCTCTTTTTGATTTTACCAGGAAATTATATCAAAACACGGAGCGTCTTTATTAGGTATTGCATACTCACCCAGCTGCTTCGCTCGCACGTTTTCGCAGCTGCGAACCGCAATTCTTGCTAACATGCCAAAACCTCCGGGCAGAGTGCAAGTGAACCGTTGGCATGTTTTAACGC